>Ga0182744_1000019_pt1 | contig 217642 bp, 166 predicted proteins | sample eDN3rd30CKraftMG_FD_128525 | JGI IMG/M metagenome (GOLD analysis project Ga0182744, IMG submission 128525) | Enriched Miracle-Growth compost microbial communities from Emeryville, California, USA - eDNA 3rd pass 30_C Kraft MG (version 2) (version 2) ... | reverse complement strand
TTCTGATACGATGCAGGTGAGCGTTCAGGAGTGCTGCCACCTGAATGTAGCCACTGCTTTTACGCCCAATAAAGATGGGAGGAACGACCTTTTAAAAGTAGTCAGTCAGAGCGGGGCCAAAGTGGCTTACTTTAAGATTTACAACCGAAGAGGCACTTTGGTGTATGAGCAAAACAGCAGCGAAGGCGGCTGGGACGGGACGTATAAAGGGGTGCCTCAGGATATGGGTGTGTATATGTACGTTATCAAGTACCGCTGCGCGGCAGACAGTGAAGAGAAAATATTCAAAGGGGACGTGACGCTGGTGAGATAAGGATTGAAGGATTGAGGGATTGAGGGACTGAAGGATTGAGGGGGCAATATTCAAAATCCAAAATCCAAATTCCAGATTCCAAAGACCAAAATCCAAAACCACCATCTTCAAATTCTCAAATCTTCAAATTCCAAAACCACCATCTTCAAATCTTCAAATTTTCAAATCAGCCTTCAGCCTGGCTGGATCATCACAAATTGCACCAGCGGGAACTGGTGTTTTATGGTGCGGCGCAGGCGCTGAATAACTGCTGTAAGTGCGCCGGTATCCAAATCTCCTTTAAATTCCACCTGCAACATCAGGATGACTGTTTCCGGCGCCTGGTAGTTGGAGATGATTCTTTTTACAGACAGCACCCCGGGGTCCTGAAGGACCAGTGCTTTGATTTTGTCCTGTTTCTTTTCCGACAAGCCTTCGCCCATCAGCAGGCTGCGGCTTTCGCGCGCCAGTATCAGCGACATGCCCACCAGCAGCATGCCCACCAGCAGCGAGCCCAGGCCATCCAGCCAATGCAGGCCATACACCTGACTTAAAAAGGTGCAGGCGCCCACGATCAGCAGTCCCAGCACATCTGCCGCATCTTCGAAAAGCACCACAAAACTGGTAGGGTCTTTACTGCTTACCACGGCCTGCCACCAGTTTGTTTTGCCCCTGCGCTGATTAAATTCACGCAGCGCAATGGTAAAAGAGATGCCATCCAGCACCAGGGCAATGGCCAGCACCAGGTAGTTCCAAAACAAATTGCCCAGCGGCTCGGGGTGCATCAGGTGCACGATGCCCTGGTATATAGAAATACCGCCGCCTACCGCAAAGATGAGGATAGACACGATGAACGACCAGAAATAAAGCTCTTTGCCGTAGCCAAACGGGTGGCGCTCATCGGGCGGCTTCTTGCTCTGGCGGATGCCGTAGAGCAGCAGCACCTCATTCATAGTGTCTACCAGCGAGTGCACGCCTTCCGCACGCATGCCGGCGCTGCCGCTCATGGCGCCCGCCACAAATTTGACAATAGCAATCAGGAAATTCGCGATGAGCGCGCTGTAAATGGATTTCTTGGAATGAGACACGGCAGGATTGCCGTAAAAAATTAATACCAGGCGGGAATAATTGGCCGCTAGTGCCCTTCAACCCTTCAACCCTTCAATCCTTCCCATTCTTCCTTCAATATCCCGAACACCAGTAAATCTTCCAGTTGCCCGTGCCGCAGCACACTTTGCCGCAGGCAGCCTTCCGGTGTGGCGCCCAGCTTTAAGGCAAAGCTTTTACTGGCTTCGTTGGCGGCTACGATGTGCAGTTCTACCTTGTTGAGGTGCAGCCGTTCAAACAAAAAATCCAGGAAGCGGCGTACGGCCCGCAGCCCGATGCCCTGCCGTTGCCAGCCGGCGGCTATCCAGTAGCCCACCTCTGCCTTGCGCAGCCGCTGATCCCATTCGTGCATGCCCAGTCCGCCAATGATTTCCGGCCCGCGAAAAATGCCGAGCGACAGAGCGTTCTGGGCTTCTTCCTTAGCCAGCGCGTGTTGGATGTATTGGGTGGAATGCTGCTGTGTGGTGGTAAGGTCCACCCAGTTGAGCCAGGGGCGCAGGGCTTTTCGCGAGGCATTGACCGCCTTAAAAAGTGCCGGCGCATCGGCAGGTTGGTAGCTGCGCATCAGGATGTTTTCATCCAGAATAATGGACACCATAGAGCCGGAATGAAAAAAGGCCACGCCTGCAAAGCTAAGATTTGCAGGTACTAATGGCGGAAGTGCCGCATGCCGGTAAGTACCAGCGCCATGTTGTTTGCTGCGCAGTATTGGATGGTATCGCCGTCGCGCACCGAGCCGCCGGGCTGAATGATGGCAGTGATGCCCGCCTCGTGGGCCATGCGCGCGCAATCGTCGAACGGGAAGAAAGCATCCGAAGCCAGCTGGGCGCCGGTGGTGTCAAACCCAAACTGGCGGGCTTTGTCGAGCGCCTGGCGCAGGGCATCTATACGGCTGGTTTGTCCGCAGCCTTTGCCAATCAGCTGCGTGCCTTTCACAATGGCAATGGCATTGCTTTTCAGGTGCTTGCACACGATGTTGCCAAAGTTCAGGGCTGCTTTTTCCGCCTCCGTGGTTTCGCGGGCGCCCTTTTCTTCCCATTTTTCCGTGTTGCCGGTGTCGGGCTGCTGGGTAAGGATGCCGTTCAGCACCCGCTTTACCTCCATGTCTATTTTGATATTTGCTTTTTGCTGCAGGAGGATGCGGTTTTTCTTGCTTTTTAATTTTTCCAGGGCTTTTTCTTCAAAGCCGGGTGCAATCAGGATTTCAAAAAACAGCTCGCTGATTGTAGCAGCCGTGGCTTCATCAATGGTTTCATTAGCGATGAGCACACCGCCAAAAGCGCTTTCTGGGTCGCCGGCCAGGGCAGCGTTCCAGGCTTCGCTGAGGCTGTCGCGCAGCGCCACGCCGCACACATTGGTATGCTTGATGATGGCAAATGCTTTCCGGCTTTCGACGCCGGGCAGGCTGCCCAGATCCTGCATCAGTTGCAGGGCTGCATCCACGTCTACGAGATTGTTGTAGGAAAGTTCCTTGCCGTTCAGTTTATCAAACAGCTCGCTGGTATTGCCATAAAAAGCAGCGTTCTGATGCGGGTTTTCGCCGTAGCGCAGGGGCATTTCGGGGCCGGCAGCAAATGTGGCAGGCGCTGCTTTTTCGGCGGGATTAAAATAATCGGAAATGGCCTGATCGTAATGGGCGCAGATTTTAAAGGCCGCAGCAGCCAGTTGCCGGCGCTGCTCCAAAGTAGTTTCGCCGTTGCCCTTGCGTAGCATTTCCGTAAAGGAAGCGTATTGCTCTTTGGCTGCCAGGATGCAGACGTCTTTATAGTTTTTGCCAGCGGCGCGGATCAGGGAAACGCCGCCAATATCAATCTTTTCAATCACTTCCGCTTCGCTGCCGCCTTTGGCCACCGTTTCTTCAAACGGGTAAAGGTCCACTATCACCAGGTCGAACATGGGAATGTTGTATTGCGCGGCCTGCTTCATGTGCTCCCTGTCTTCGCGGCGTGCCAGGATGCCGCCAAATACCGAAGGGTGCAGCGTTTTGACGCGGCCGCCCAGGATGGAAGGGTAACCGGTTACAGATTCTACAGCGGTGCAGGGCAGGCCCAGTTGTTCGATGAAAGCCTGGGTGCCGCCGGTAGAGTAAAGCTGTACGCCCTGCTGGTGCAGCAACTGCAGCAGCGGCTCCAGGCCGTCTTTGTAAAAAACAGAAATCAGGGCGCTTTGTATCCGGCGTTGGCTCATAATAAGTATCGCTTTATCGGGCTTGGAAAAGGAAAATGAGCCGCAAAGATAAAGCAGCCGCGCGGCGTAAGGTGTAAGTGGCTGATACTTGCTGATGAACGGGCAACCGGCAACCGCCTCAACCTTTACTCCATTACATAGGCGCCATCCAGCAGGGTGGCGTGGAAGGCCTGTCCGCGCCGGGCAGCGCTGTCTTTCCATTGTTGCAGCAGCCACCGGCTTTGCGCGCCGGTTACCACCATTTGTTTTGCCGGAAAAGCAGCCTGCAACCGGCTTAGCGAAAAATGCTTTAGGGAATCGCTGAGGATCAAAACATCTACCGGCAGGGTGGTGGTGGGCAGGAAGGGCGCCTCCCAGAGCAGCACCTTTTTGCCGTTCAATACAAAGGCATGGGGTAAGGTATTCCTGCTTTTGCGCCAGGCACTAAAACCGGTGCGGGCAGTAAGGGCAATACGGTGGTCCCGGCCGGCGGTATCGCTACCGAGCGGCAGGTAGCTTTTACCCTGTATCAGATCTATGAGCGCCCGCTGATTTACCTGATACACCAGCAGCTTTTGCTGTTGCTGCGCCGCAATTTGATCGCGCAGCAGCAGGCACTGAAACAAAATCAGCGAGGAAAGCCCGAGAAAGAGCGCCGGCTTTTTCTTTTTAAAAAAGAAAACAGACAGGCACAATATCGTTGCGTAAAGCAGGAGCAGCTCCGGCAGGTTTATGTTTAAGAATTTGAACGCCACGGGGCTCCATCCCTGCAGAAGCCATACTAATTTATTGAACCAGGTCACGCAAAAGCTCACGGCTGTCCCAATAATATGTGCCAGCCAGGGCCACCACGAAAAAGCCAGTATCGAAAGCCCGCCCAGCAGTGCCACAAAACCCACCAGCAGAAAGGCGGCTATATTGGCTGCCGGCACCAGCACCGGAAAGTTGTGAAAGTAAAACGCCACCAGCGGCGCTATGAGGATTTCCACTGCCAGGCTGGCGGCCGTCAGTTGCCAGAGTTTCCGGCCTAAAAAAGTGTGCTGCGGCCAGAGGTTTACAATGGGCTGGTAAAAAAGAATCAGGGAAAGCACCGCCACAAACGAAAGCTGAAAGCCTATGGCAAACAGGTACATGGGGTTGTAAACCAGCAATACAAAGGCGGCCATCAGCAGGGTATTGATTGGGTGCTGCTCCCGCTCCAGCATAAAAGAAAGCGCAAACACGGAAAACATAACCGCGCTGCGCAGGGCGGAAGGCGGCGCGCCGGCCACCAGTACATACAACCACACGATTCCCACGCCGCAGGCGTATTTTATCCATTGATAACGAGCCTTGCGCAGCCAGAAAAACAGCCAGGTAACCACCATAAACAGCACGGCAGTGTGCGATCCGGAAATAGACACAATGTGCACCACGCCTGTATCGGCGTATGCCTGCCGCAGTTCCGGATCAAAGTCGCGCTCATCGCCCATGAGCATGGCCTGCAACAGGCCGAAAGTTGCTTTGTCCGGCAGGTAGCGCTTTAGTTGCTGCGTGCAATAATTATGGATGCGCCACAGGGGCGAAAATCCTTCCGGGCGCGCCCGGCCCACAAACGTTATTTCGTTTGGCCCGGCAAATACCTGATGATAAATGCCCTGTCGCCGGCAAAAAGTAACGTAGTCAAAGGCAAATGGATTGCTGCTGTTGGTAACGGGCGTCCAGCGTCCCGGGAAAAGCAGGGTATCGCCCTGCTGAAACAGTGGGGCGTCTTTTTTATAAACCAAAAGAAAAGCCTTGCCGGTGACCGGTTGTTGCTGCTTGCCGTTTGTGATGCTTGACAGCAGCTGCACCTGCAGCTTCCAGGTTTTGGCCAGCTCTTTGGGTGCCTCGGTAATGCAGGCCAGGTAATAACTGCTGTCGGCAGGCTGATGCCCGTACCAGCGGGGTTGACTGCGCACGTCATTAAAAAAACAAATCAGCCAGCCGGCCAGGAAGAAAAATAAATTCAGACTAATAAACCGCAGCCAATGCAGGGGCTTTGCCGGTGTTCCTGCTTTTTGCAGGACTACAAATAAGACAAGGCAAAACAGGCAAATGCCCAGCAGCAGCTTTGAGGTTTGCCCGGGCAACAAGCCGTTGGCTTTTGCAGCAATGAACCAGGGCGGCGGCCAGGCATGCGCATAACCAAAGATGCCGGCTATCAGCGGCAACAGCAGGCGAAAGAAAGGTGCCTGCTGCCAGAACATAACTTCCCTGCGGGGCCATGCCCCTTTGGATGCGGACATGCCTTAAAGATAAGGAAGTTTGATGCCTTGCGAATAGCTTTTACCATTCGTTATCCGCACGCGCTCAGCTACTCAGGGATTAGGGGCTGTGTTATTAAAGGCGGCCAGCTTTTTACGGGCGGTTTGCACAAAGGTGCTGCCGGGGTAGGCCAGGATAAGTTCCTCGTACAATTCTTTTGCTTTTGCCGGCTGCTTTAAATCTTCCTCATAAATGCCTGCCATCTGAAACAGGGCATCATCTGCCAGCACGTCTTCACCGTAGCTTTTCCGGATTTGCTCCAGGTAGGCGAGTGCCTGCGGGAAGTCTTTGTGCTTGCGGGAAATACGGGCGCGCAGCAGCAGGATGTCGTCCTGCAGCGGGTGGCTGGGGAAATGCGTGGCTATGGAATCCAGCAGCGCATCCGCGGCCTTGTCTTTATTTTGAAACAGCAGGAGGTCGGCATAGGCAAAGCGCTTCAGCGGGGTCAGGTTGCTGTCGGGCGGTACATTTTCGGTAATAAGCACCGACAGATACAGGGCATCGTTGGCAATAAGCTCGGAAGTGGCCGATTTCAGGACGCTGAGCTGCCCCTGCGCCCAGTCGAAATCACCGCGGTAATAAGCCAGGCGGGCATTGCGAAAACGGGCTTCTTCTCCCAGCACATCTTCCCGGAATGTTTTATCCACCTGACTGTAAGTAAGGGACGCGTCCCATACCTGCCCGGTTAAAACTTCATAATCGCCCAGTTGCAGCTTGGCCGTTCCTGTAAACTGGCGGCTGGCGCCCGGGCTGGCAATAGCGGTTTTAAGAATGGCAATGGCACTGTCTGGCCGGCCGGCGAAAGTGGCTTCCAGGCGGGCAAATTCTGTAGCGGCCTGGGTAACGTAAAACTCCGGATTCTGCTGCAGAAAGTCCCTGAATTCCTGTTCCAAACCGGCCACCTGGGCAGGTGTAAACGCAGGCTGGTTATCCAGCATGGCCATGCCAATGCTTAGCTTTTGTGCGGCTGCCGTGGTGTAAAGCGGGTTTTGCCGGCCTTTTTCCAGTACATCGTCCAGGGCTTTGCGCGCTGTTTCAAAGGCTTTTTCCTTGGCAGCTACGCTGGCAAAATTGATGAGGCGGCGACCGTCTTCCTGGTTGCGCAGATCCAGCGCTTCTATTTGCAGCAGCGCGCCGTCCCAGTCATCCTTCATGGCATAAACCCAGGTCAGCAATTCCGCGAAAAAAGGATTGGCAGGCTGTTCATTTATCTTTTTTACAATGGCTTTCTGCACCTGTTTTAGTTTTCCCGCATCACTGCCGGTCAGTTGCAACAGGGAAGCCTTGGCATCGTCCGGGCCATTGCGCATGGCAGGTGCGGCATCCAGAATGATGCTTACGGCTTTATCCAGCTGATTGGTTTGGGCGTAAAGCTGGCTGAGGGGCGCGTAATAAATAAACGCGTTCCTGTAAAGGGCTGTTGCCTGTTCGTAAACGCGGATGGCAAGTTCGGGTTTTTGCAGCCGGATAAAGGCAGCTGCCATTTGCCGCGTCAGGTTGTCGTCTCCATTCATGCCGCCCAGGGCACTTTCGTATTGCTCTTCGGCTTTTTTGCGCTTGCCCGCAGCTTCGTACACCCGGCCCAAATCTATGAGCAGCAGCGGGCTGGCGCCCTGCCGCCGCAGCATATCGCTTACCACGGCCTCTGCCGTTTTATATTCTTTTGCAGCCAGCAGCGCGTCCAGGTATTCTGTATAAAGGCCGGGGATAAAAGGATTGCGGTTGTAGGCTTCCTTTAAAGAGGAAAGGCCTCCCTGCTGTGTTGGATGGGCATCCCGCCGGCTTTCGGCATGGATGTCCATTTCCTGCCCGGATTGCGCCAGGCAGGGCGTACCCAGGGTGCAGGCCAACAGGCAAATTCCTATCAAAAAATAACGCGGCACGGCAGCAGGCAGAATAGTTAAGAAGGGCGGAATGAAGGGTTCACCAGGTCCTGATACGCCTCGTGGCGTTCAATGAATTTCCTGACGAAAGGGCAGTAGGGCAGTACTTTAAAATTATTTTCCCGTGCATAGTTCAGCGCCGCTTCGGCCAGTTTCTGGGCAACGCCCTGCCCGCGCCAGGCGTCTGGTACGTAGGTGTGGGTCAGGGCCAGGTCGGGACCCTGCATTTCATAATCGAGGGCGGCACGCTCGCCATCCCGGGTAATTTCAAAACTTTGGGCTTGTTCGTTGCGATGTACTTGCATGGCATTGAAGGTAGCGATATTTGGCAGGCGGTGATTTTGCCGGGTATTAAACTTTTCCAAAGAACGGCAGGAACTGGCCGGGATTGCAATTGATTAACGGAACCTGCAGGCAGAAATCAGGAATTTTGCGCAGCTTTTCAGTTAGTGCTATCCCATTTATGAGGCTTTATATTGTTTTCTCCCGCTTTTTCCATCAATTCTCAAACATTTTTGCTGCTGCGGCCCCTGCTTCGGCTGCGGATGCCATGCACCGGGCAGTAATGGCGCCTACGAAGCGCCAGTCGCTTCCGGCGGGTTACAAACCAATGGCCCGGGCCATTACCCATTTCCATTACTAAGCCGTAGCCGGACTGCCGGTGCCGCTTGCTGTTTTTCGTTTTTCATTCCGACGAAGGCAGTCGCAGCTTCGTTTTTATACTTTTGCTGCATTAGCGCCGGATGAGATTTGACAAAGATTATTATCGCATTTTAGAGCTTGCTCCGCAGGCCGATGCAGCGGCTATCAAAAAGGCATACCGCCGCCTGGCGCACCAGTATCACCCGGATAAAAACCCGGGCAGCCTTGCCGAGGCGCGTTTTCGCGAAATCCAGGAAGCTTATGAAGTATTGGGGCAGCAAAGCCTGCGCGCGCATTATGATGAATGGCGGCAACTGGCAGGACTGTCTTACCGCAGGCAGCGGCAGCCCCCTACGGCGGCATGGCTGGTGGCACAGGCCAGGCAGCTGGCGGCACAGGTAACCCAGCTGGAAAGCTATCAGATAGAGCAGCGTATTTTGTACCAGTACCTGCTTTTTTTATTGTCGGAAGACCATGTGGCCCTGCTTGCAGCGCCGGAGGCCGGAAAGGAACGGGATGAATTCCTGGAATGGCTTTCCCTGATTTTGCCCCGGCAAACAACGCAGTATGCCCGTGAAATCCTGGAACAGGCCCTGCTTATATGCGGGCAGGAAGGCAGCTGCCTGTTGCAACTCAAAAAGCTGCAAAAAAAACTGGAAAAGGAAGCGCAGTGGCGGCACCTGAAGCCACTTATGCTTATGGCAGGCGCATTATTACTTTGTTTGCTGATGTATATCTGGGCCAGATGGCGGTAGTTTGGCTGCCTTAAAAAGAAGAAGGGCTGCTCTTGCGAGCAACCCCCTTCATTCTAGCTATCCACCCTATCTTTAAACGCATTAGCGGCTGTTTGTGTCGTTGTTTGTATTGCAAAGAAAGAGCAGGCGGGAAAAGTAATAAACCGTAATTATACGCATTTTCAAAAAGCATACTTTGGTTCTGGGAAAATGCATAAGGCAAATTGCAAGTGCCTTAAAAAGAAGAAGGGCTGCTCTTGCGAGCAACCCCCTTCATTCTAGCTATCCACCCTATCTTTAAACGCCTTGCGGCTGTTTTTTATTTCGTTGTTTCTGATGCAAACATACTATCAGGCAGCGGCCGGGTGCAAGCGTAATTATACGTGACTTTTACCGGTGAAAATACCCGGAAAAATTTCCTGATTTTTTATAAAGAAGCAATCCGGTGTATTTTCCTGCACTCCGGCAAGTAAATCGTATGTATTAGAAATGTTTTTGGAAGGTGGTAGTAACAAACCTGCTACTTCCTTATGAAAGGTGCCGGCTGCTGCTTTCATTATACCTGTGTAACGGAAATACACAAAAAGAAGAAGGGTTACTCTTGCGAGCAACCCCCTTCATTCTAGCTATCCACCCTATCTTTAAACGCCTTGCGGCTGTTTTTTATTTCGTTGTTTCTGATGCAAACATACTATCGAAGCACAGGGTTGCCCTAGCGTAATTCTACGCATTTTTTTTCAAAACGAATATTTGCAATTAAGATGTACTGTTGTGTTGCTTAAAAAGTCTTTTCCTTGCCCGGACCGAGCGTCAGCAGGAATACCGAAGTTTCCAGGCCTTTTACACTATGTGGGATCTGATCATCTACCGCTACGGCATTTCCCGGCTGCAAGGAAAAAGCTTTCCCATTCACCGTTACTTCCACCTGCCCTTCCAGCAAATGAATCGTAATAGGGCCATCGGCAGTATGTGTATCCAGCAGGGCGCCTTCGTGCAGGGCAATGAGTACCACACGCAGCCGGGGATGGTGCAGCAGGGTAATCGCATTTCGATCATTGGTTTCCCAGGCCTTTTCCGACTTTAATTGCGCCATACGGTCTTTAAAGGAAAGCAGGATGTAATCGGCATCCAGCGGGCGCTCTCCCTCCGGCCGGTTGATGGTTGCATCATTTTGTTTTTCTATCATGAAAAAAACAGGAAAAAAGTTGTGCCTGCAAACCCGGGTCGTGTGCAGGAAAGATGGGCGGTGGTAACAGGCTGCCGCCGGCATGCGTTGCAAAAGTTCTTTTCCGGTACAATGCAGCGTGTTTTGCTGCGTTATAAGCACCAAATCTTATTTTCGCCCGTTCATCGTTTGATTATAGCTACCGCCTCCTGATGCAGGTTTCCATCATTATCGTCAATTATAACGTACGTGCTTTCCTGGAGCTTTGTCTGGACAGTGTGGCGCGGGCTGTAGCAGCCTTGGGCCCGGCGCAGGCAGAAGTATTTGTGGTAGACAATCAGTCGTCTGACGATAGCCTGGCCATGCTGGCCGGGAAGTTTCCCTCGGTAAAGGTGATTGCCAACAAAGAAAATGTAGGATTCGGCCGCGCCAACAATCAGGCAGTGGCCCTGGCCCAAGGTGCTTACATCCTGTTTCTGAACCCCGATACGGTGATGCCGGAAGATTTCCTGGTAAAAACCCTGGCGTATATGGACGCGCACCCCTCCACGGGCGCGCTGGGGCCCCGCCTCATAGATGGGCGCGGGGCTTATGCGCCGGATTCCAAAAAATCTTTTCCCACACTTTGGGTGGCGCTTACCAAGACGCTGGGTCTGGGAAAATTATTTCCACGCTCGCCCTTATTCAACAGCTATTACTCGGTTCATATTCCGGAGCGGGAAACAGCGGAAGTAGAGGTGCTGAGCGGTTGCTGTATGCTGGTGCGCCGCACGGCGCTGGCTCAGGCAGGCAACGGTTTTGATGAGGATTATTTTATGTACTGCGAGGATGTGGACCTTTGCTGGCGGCTGCGCGAAGCAGGCTGGCAGAATGTTTATTTCCCGCAGGCAACGCTTATCCATTATAAAGGCGAAAGCACCCGTAAGGCGACGCTGAGCTATATCCGGATTTTCAATGAAGCCCTGGCCACCTTTGTGCGCAAACATTACGCAGCGGGCAAAGCCAAAAGCTTTATTGCCCTGCTGCAGCTGGGCATTTTTGGGCGTGCGCTGATGGGCGTGGCCAAAAATGTATTCCGGGTGTTGCGGCTGCCTCTTTTCGATGCGCTGATTCTGTTTGCCACCCTGTTTCTTATGAAAGGCTTCTGGGTAGAGCAGGTAAAGAATGTGCACCCTCTGCCGGCCGGCTCTATACTGGCAACGTTCCCTGCGTATGTGCTTATCTGGATTGTATCGCTTTACCTGAATGGCGCGTATGATCAGCCGTACCGTCCGTTGCGGGTGTTGCGCGGCATGTTGATAGGCAGCGTGGTGATACTGGCTTATTTCGGCTTGCTGCCCGCGCACCTGCGTTATTCGCGCGCGCTGATATTGCTGAGTGGCATTACCGGCGCGGTGGCTTTGCTGGGTCTGCACGAGCTTTTAAGCCGGCTGGGCATTTTCCGTTTTATCCGCAGGGACGAAGCCGGCACAGTGGCTGTGGTAGTAGGCGCCGCAGCCAGCTATCAGCAGGCGGTGCAGGCCTTAAGTCAGAAACGGGGTGCGCCGCAGGTGCTGGGCAGGGTAGCGCTCAGCAGGGAGGGTGCGGAAGCTGCTGCACTGGGAACGGTGCAGGAGTTGGCAGGTGTCGTAAGAGCAGGAAGTGTGCATGAAGTAATTTTTTGCGTGCAAGAGCTGGGTTATGCGGCTACGCTGCAATTGATGCAACAGTGCGGTCCTGCTTATGAATACAAGATTTTTTTACCCGGCAGCAACAGTTTTGTAGGCGCCTCCGGCAGCGATAAGTTTCATATGGCCGACCGTTACTACCGGCTGGCGCGTTTCTCGCAACAGCGCAATAAAAGGCTGGTCGATATCCTGATGGCGCTGCTGTTATTACTGGCCGCGCCGGTGTTGTTGCTGGGCGTCAGGAAGCCCGGCGGTTTACTGGCCAATATTTTTTCGGTGCTGGGCAGCAGCAAAACCTGGGTTGGCTATGAAAATTGTTGGCAGGAATTGCCGCGCAGCAAGCCTTTTGTGCTGCCAGTGTATAATATAACCCCCGGATATGTGGCAGGCGCTACGCTGCGGCATGAGGCGGCGGCACACTATGCCAGGTGGTACGTACCCGGGCGGGATTTGCAGCACATTGCCCGCAACTGGAAATTTTTGGGTGGATTTTGAAAAGGAATTTGGATAGTTCAAAAAGCTGCTTATTTTTGCATCCCCAAACGCTCACAGCGTACATGGGAATAGCTTCCTTAGCTCAGTTGGTTAGAGCATCTGACTGTTAATCAGAGGGTCTCAGGTTCAAGTCCTGAAGGGAGCGCCACTTAAGCCACCGCATTTGCCGGTGGCTTTTTTATTTTGTTCGTATTTCCGCCCAGGCGGCACGCAGATATACAGCCCAGTCTTTCCAGCTTCTATTCCTCGCTACCACCTTGGATTTTTGTTGCAAACTGATTCTTTCCTGCTGCAAATAAAAAAGCAGCCATCAAGTGGCTGCCCGTCAGGTTTTAAATAAGTAGCTACGCTTTCAACAGCCGCATCAATTCCTGCACCCCTTCCGTAGCCGGCTTTTCAATAGGAACAATATTCCGGCGCACAAACGGTACCTCGCGGTCTATCACAAAAATCTTGGCCGAAGACGGGGCTACGTCCACCAATCCTGCCGCAGGATACACCTGCAAAGAAGTGCCCACCACTACTACGATATCGGCGTCTGCCACCGCTTCAACAGCCGTTTCTATCGCCATTACCGGCTCGCCAAACCAAACAATGTGTGGACGCAACTGACCGCCGTCCGGCGCTGTTTCTCCCAGCTTTATATCGCCTTCAATGGGCAGGGCATAGCGGTCTTCATGCGGGTGGTTTTCGCTGCGCATTTTCTTCAGCTCGCCATGCAAATGAAGGACTTTTGTACTGCCGGCGCGCTCATGCAAATCATCTACATTCTGCGTGATGATGTAAACGTCATAATCTTTTTCCAACGCGGCCAAACCGGTGTGCGCGGCATTGGGCGTTACTGATTGTAGTTGCGCGCGCCGCTCGTTGTAAAAGCGCAGCATCACCTCTTTATTCCAGCTCCAGGCTTCAATGGCAGCCACTTCTTCCACCGGATAATTTTCCCACAAGCCGCCGCTGTCGCGAAAGGTTTTCACCCCGCTTTCGGCGCTGATACCGGCGCCGCTCAGTACAACCAGTTTAGGCTTTTTGTGCGGCATAGCGCGCTTTTAAGTTAGTAAGCATGTCCTGGGTCATTGCGGTCATGTCGTATTCCGGCTGCCAGCCCCAGTCGTTGCGGGCCAGGCTGTCGTCAATGCTTTTGGGCCAGCCGTCGGCAATATGTTGCCGGTGGTCGGGCGCATAGTCTATTTTGAAATCAGGAATCTCATTGCGAATCGCTGCCGCTATTTCTTTAGGTGAAAAACTCATGGCCGATACATTGTAGCTCATGCGCGTGCTCAGCTTGTCTGCCGGCGCTTCCATCAGTTCAATGGTGGCGCGGATGGCATCCGGCATGTACATCATGGGCAGGTACGTGTTTTCGGACAGGAAGGAAGTATAATGGCCGGCTTTCAGCGCTTCGTGGTAAATATCCACCGCATAATCGGTGGTGCCGCCGCCGGGTTCGCTTTTCCAGCTAATCAGGCCCGGATAGCGCAGCGAGCGGATGTCCAGCCCGTAGCGCTGCTGATAATACTGGCACCACAGCTCGCCGGTGTATTTGGAAATGCCATACACCGTGCGCGGCTCAATAATGGTTTGCTGCGGCGTGTTTTCACGCGGCGTAGTAGGACCAAATACCGCAATGGAGGATGGCCAGTAAATCTTCTTCAAACCATTGTTGCGCCCGATTTCCAGAAGCTGCAACAGGCTCTTCATGTTGATGTCCCAGGCGCGCATGGGGTTTTGCTCGCCGTTGGCGGAAAGCACCGCTGCCAGCAGGTACACCTGCGTGATGTGCTCGCGCTTCACAATCATATCCAGCGCCTGTTCGTCCATGGCATTGAGGCTCATAAACGGGCCGTCCTGCAGCAGTTCCGGCGCCGGGCGGATGTCGGTAGCGATTACATGATTGATGCCGTAGGCTTCACGCAGGGCCAGTGTGAGTTCTACGCCAATTTGCCCGCAGGCGCCGATGATGAGGATTTTTTCCAATGGAGATGTATGGTTTTTTTCGCGCAAAGACGCTAAGATACGCGAAGGCGCAAAGGTTTTATTTCACGCAGCAACGCAGCGACCGGATTTTGGATTTTAGACTTTGGAATTGGAACACTGCTATTTGCTAAGCTTTGTGTTCTTCCATCAGCTTCATGAAATCGTCAAAAAGATACTGGGCGTCGTGGCTGCCCGGTGTGCTTTCGGGGTGGTATTGCACCGTGAATGCCGGACGGTCTTTGAGGCGGATGCCTTCAATGGAATCATCGTTCAGGTTCACGTGTGTAATCTCCACGTTTTCCGCCGCGCGGGTGGCATCGGGGTCAATACCAAAGCCGTGGTTTTGCGTGGTGATTTCACTGCGGCCGGTCAGCAGGTTTTTCACCGGATGGTTCAGCCCGCGGTGGCCGTGGTGCATTTTATAGGTAGGAATGCCTACCGCGCGGGCCAGCAGTTGCTGCCCCATGCAAATGCCGAAAAGTGGTTTCTTTTCTTCCAGAATATCCTTTACCGTTTCCACCGCGTAATCCATCGCGGCCGGGTCGCCGGGGCCGTTGCTGATAAAGTAACCATTCGGTTCAAAGGTTTTCAGCTCTGCCAGGTTTGTTTTAGCCGGGAAGACTTTTACATACGCGCCGCGCTGAGCCAGGTAATTCAGCATAGAACGCTTCACGCCAAAATCCAGCACTGCAATGCGGTATTTCGCATCCGGCTCGCCTACGGTAAATGCTGTTTTGGTGCTGATTTCTGAAGAAAGCTCCTGGCCTTCCATCGGCGGCACTTTTTCCAGCGCTGCTTTCAATTCGGCCACATCCTGCAGCTCGGTGCTGATGATGGCATTCATGGCGCCTTTGTTGCGGATGTGCTGCACCAGCGCGCGGGTATCCACATCATGGATGGCCACTACATTGTGTTCTTTCAGGTAATCTTCCAGGTCGGTGGTGGCCATCATGCGGCTGAAGCGGTCGCTGATGTTTTTACAAATCAAACCACTGATGGTTACGGAATCACTTTCCACGTCTTCCGTTTTTACGCCGTAGTTGCCCACGTAAGCGGTGTTCATAATCAGCACCTGCCCGCTGTAGCTCGGGTCGGTAAAAACTTCCTGATAGCCGGTCATGCCGGTATTAAAGCAAAGTTCGCCGCCGCTGGTGCCGCGCGCGCCAAAGGATTTACCCTGCATCAGGGTGCCGTCTTCTAATAACAGCCAGGCCGTGTTGGATTGGATTTCAGACATTAACTGCAAAAATACAACGACTGAATGAGCTAATGTGCCAATGTGCGAATTAGCCGATGCGTCCCGACAAATCAATGATGCTACCAACGCTGGGTCGCTATAACACGACCCAACGATTTTGCCGGAAATAAATGGCATCGCATGGCCGCGCCTGCGCAGCATCAGCGCTGCTACAAATCTGAAGCCGCCACCAGCCGTTGCGTGTAGGCATCTTTGGGATGCAGTAAAATATCATCCGCACTGCCGGCAGCCACGAGCTTTCCTGCCTGCATCACCAGCACGCGATGCGAGATATAATACACCACTCCTAAATCATGCGAGATAAACAGCATCGTCAATCCCAGTTCCCGCTGCAATTCCTGCAAAAGGTTCAGGATTTGCGCCTGAATGGAAATATCCAGCGCACTCACGCTTTCATCGCAAATCAAAAGTTCCGGTTGCAGCGCCAGCGCCCGCGCAATGTTGATGCGTTGCCGCTGCCCGCCGCTGAACTGATGCGGGTAGCGCTGCAGCGCGCTTTCCGGCAATTGCACCAAATCCAGGAGCCGCCTGGCCTCCGTTCTGGCTTCACGACCGCTTTTGCCCAGCACTACCCGCATGGGTTCTGTGAGCGCATCGCCTACGGTTATGCGGGGATTGAGCGCCGCATACGGGTCCTGAAACACCAGTTGAATCTGCCGTCTTACTTTTCGCCATTCCTTTTCTGAAAGGTGCGAGAGGTCGCGACCTTCAAAAAATAGTTGCCCCGCTTTAACCGGCTGCAGGCCCATCAGGCTGCGGCCGAGGGTGCTTTTGCCGCAACCGCTTTCGCCGACCAGCCCTAAGACTTCGCCTTTAAACAGTTCAAAAGAAACGCCTTTCACCGCCTGATACGCCTCGCTTTTTTTACCAAAGCCTTTGGGCGCTTCGTACCAAACCGACACGTCATTTGCTTTGAGTAAAACTTCCGAAGTTGGCTTTTGCGGCACTGCAAATGCTGCTTCTTTATCTTGCTTCCCTGCCATAAAACCGGCAACTGTAGGCAGCGGCTTTCCTTTTTGCTCCGGCGACGGGCGGCAGGCCAGCAGCGCCTGTGTATAGGGCTCCCTGGGATGTTGCAGTACCGCTTCCATACTTCCCTGTTCCACTGCTTTTCCGCGCAGCATCACCAAAATATCATCGGCCATGTAGCGGGCCACCGCCAGGTCGTGCGTGATGAAAATGGTAGCCGTGCCCATTTCTTCCTGCAGCTTTTTCATGAGCAGCAGCACTTCTTTCTGAATGGTGGCATCCAGGGCCGTGGTGGGTTCATCGGCCAGCAATAGCAGCGGCTCGCAGCAAAGCGCCATGGCAATCATGGCCCGCTGCTTTTGGCCGCCGGAAAGCTGATGCGGAAACTTATCAAATGTTTTTTCGGGAAAAGGCAGTTGCACTTTTTTCAGCCATTGGATGGCTGCTGCTTTTGCCTGTGCTGCATCCAGTTTTTTGTGCAGTTGCAGGCTTTCAGTGATTTGGCGGCCAATGGTCATCACCGGGTTTAGCGCGCTCATCGGTTCCTGGAACACCATACCGATTTTAGCGCCGCGCAGCGTTTGCCATTCTTTTTCTGAAAGCTGGCTCAGCGCAATTTCTTTGCCTTCCGTCTGCAACAAAATTTCACCGCTTTGTGTTGCGCCGGGCGGCAATAGCCCCATAATCGCCAGTGCCGTCATGGATTTGCCACTGCCGCTTTCGCCTACAATAGCCAGCGTCTTGCCTTTTTCCAATGCAAACGAAAGCCCTTCTACCGCAGCATGGCCAGCGAAGGAAATGAAAAGGTTGCGGAGGATAAGCATGGGAAAGGGTTGACTCGTTATCAAGTTAACAGGTTGCGTGGTGGGGCAAGATAATAGATTAGGAAGTGATTGGCTTCGTTGAAAGATAAAGCAATTTACGCGTTGTTACAGATGCCTCTTTGTGCGCAACCCTGCGCCGCTGCTTCCGCCGCCTCGCTGCGTGACACCCTTCGCGCTTTTGCGAATCTCCGCGCCTTTGCGTGAAAAATCTATCAACCTACTAAGTTTTTAGTTTGTTTACTAAAAATTTAGTACTTTTAACCCATGGCCAAAGAATTCAAGCAACTTACCAAAGCAGAAGAAGCCGTGATGCAGGCACTTTGGGCCCTGCAAAAAGGGTTTGTAAAAGAGGTGCAGGCAGCGATGCCCCAGCCGCCACCGCATTACAATACCGTAAGCACGCTTTTAAAAATACTGGTGGAAAAAAAGTTCGTAGCCAGCCGCACCGTGGGCAATGCGCTGGAGTTCCGGCCGCTTATCAGCCGCCAAGATTACAGCCAACGCTTTGCCAAGACCATGCTGAACAGCTTTTTTGGCGGCTCGCTGAAAAATTTCATTTCTGCTTTCTCCACCGACAACATAGACGCCAAAGAACTGGATGAAATCATTTCCCTTTTAAAAAATAAAAAGTCATGATGGCCTATTTCCTGCAACTGAGCGGCTACACCCTGCTGTTTTACAGCGTGTATGCGCTGCTTTTAAAAAAGCAACCCTATGCGCAGCTCAGCCGCGTGTTTTTATGGCTCACGATTGTCTTGCCTTTTGTGTTGCCATTCCTGAAATTCTCCTGGCCACAGGCGGTGGCGAAGCTGGTGCCGGCGCCGCTGATGCAATATCTGCCAGAAGTTGTTTTTCAGGCCGGCGGCCAAACCACAGGTTTCAATGGGACGGCATTAATACTGCTATTTTATGCAGCCATCGCGCTGTTCCTGCTTTTTAAAAGTGCAGGACAATGGTGGCGCTTCCGGCAGCTATTGCAGCGCGCTGAAAAAATGACTTTTGAAGGCGTGGAAATTGCCCTGCTGCCGCTGCACGGCCCCGGCAGCTTTGGCCGTTTTATTTTCTTTCCGGATAAAGAAATTAATCCCGAAATCTTCCGCCATGAACTGGCGCATGTGCAACAGCGGCATGATGCAGACCTAATGCTACTGCGCTTTTTGCGCGCTGTCTGCTGGCCGCATTTCCTGCTGTATTTCCTGGAAAAAGAACTGCGGCTCGTGCATGAATACGCCGCCGACCGCGCTGCTGTGGGCCACCATTCCGAAAGCTACGTACAGCTGCTATTGGCCCAGGCTTTTGGCGTAAACCACCCTTTTATACACACTTTTTTTCATTACCCTTTAAAACAAAGAATCATGATGCTGCAACAGGAAACGAAAACTAAAAACAGGCGCGGCCTGACTATAAAAGCAAGCTTTTCAATAATAATGTTGAGTGGGCTGATTGTGTTTGCCCAATGCAGGAATCAGGAAAAGGAACCTGGGCGATTGCTTTCAACAGTTCGCGTCCAGGCGCAGCCTATAGATAACCCTTCTGATCAGCAATCAGCCCAAAGTAAACGGGCGCAGCAAATACTGGACAGCTATAACAGTACTGGAAATAAGCAGCCTGCTGCAAGTGTCTTGGTGGCTGAGAAACCAGGAAGCAATCCGGCCGAAGCAGCCGTGCAGCAACCCTACGAAGGGATGGAAAAAACAACTCCTTTAGCACCACAGAGCAACACGCCAGACAGTCCGCTTGTTTATATTTATAAATACGTAGATCAAATGGCGGAGTTTGACGGACCTGTCAGCGATTGGTTAGGTAGGAATTTGCGCTATCCGGAACAGGCAAGAAAGGAAAATAAAAGCGGCAGGGTGATAACCCAATTCGTTGTTTCCAGTACCGGTGAAGTACAGGATGCAGTTATCGTAAAATCTTCCGGCGTTCCGGAATTAGATGAGGAAGCCATCCGGGTCATCAGGGCTATGCCCCCCTGGAAGCCGGGGAAACAAAACGGTAAAGCGGTGGCGGTTTATTATACCTTGCCAATCCTGTTTACGTTGGGGAAATAGTGGCTGCACCTGCCATTTTTACGCTTGAAAAACCGGAATGAAAAGTGGTAAATCTGTATCCACTTCAAGTGCGTCGCCCGTTTCTTTCCAATTAAATAATTGAAGTGTTGTTCCTTGCTTCTTTTTTTGATGTCTTACTTTCGTGCATCAATTGCTTGTGCACCAAGGCACAACAACCTTCAAACAGATCGATGAAAAAGAAAAACCTGATCCTTGCTGCCCTGCTTGTCAGCCTTTGCTTTCTCCTATTTATTGCTAGTGTTCAAAACACTGCCGCTGGAATATTTATGAATAAAAAATCCTCGCTATGCAGTACATCTGCTGTTCTTTCAATGGAGCCAGACAGTCCTGCTGTATTTAAATACGTGGAACAAATGCCGGAGTTCAAAGGCAATGTCACGGAATGGGTTAAGGAAAACCTGAGGTACCCGGAAAAGGCGCAAAAAAAGAAAAAAGAAGGCAAGGTGCTCGTACAGTTTACTGTTTGGAAAGATGGCAGTGTGGGGAATGCAGCCATTATTCGTTCATCCGGTACGCCTGAGTTGGATGAAGAAGCATTACGGATTATTTCCATTATGCCGGATTGGATACCCGGCAGGCAAAATGGCGTTGCAGTGGCGACTTTTTTTACCCTCCCCCTCACTTTTCGCTTGAAATAGTAGGGCTCCTTATGCTTTGAGAAAATGATTGGCTCCAATTATACTGGTGCACTTATATTTAAATATTTATTTGGCAATAACCATGATCTCACAACTTGCTGCCATTAACTTGGCCAGAAAAACAAAAAAGGTCTTGGGCCTGCTTTGCCTGTTACAGGTATTTATGTTGTCTAGCCCAAGGGCGCAGGCTACAGGCCTTTCTGCCGTGCAGCCGAAGGTAGACAGCCCTGATGTGGCGGAAATCTACATAGATCAAATGCCGGAGTTTGCCGGTGAATTAAACGAATGGCTGGGGGCTAACCTGATTTATCCCAAAAAAGCGATTGAGGCAGAATGGGAAGAAAAGGTACTGGTGAAATTCGTTGTCGCGAAAAATGGTACCATTAAAAAGGCCAGGATTGAAAAATCTTCCAATCACAAGCTCCTGGACGACGAAGCGCTGCGCGTAGTAAAGGCCATGCCCCGCTGGAAGCCGGGACGGCTAAAAGGCAAAGCCAAGGCGGTTTATTTCACCATGCCGGTAACCTTCCAGCTGGAGTAAAGGCCTGCATTACCTTTGCACCGCATGAGTAAAGAAATCGTCGTTTCCGGTATCCGCTCCACGGGCTACCTGCACCTGGGCAATTATTTTGGCGCTATTCATAACTACATCCGCATGCAGGATGCTTATGAATGCTACTTTTTCGTGGCCGATTATCATTCCCTGACCACGCACCCCGACCCGAAAGATTTAAAGGCAAATGTTTTTCGCGTGGCCGCGGAAAATATTGCCAGCGGCCTGGATCCGGATAAAGTAGCCCTGTACGCGCAGAGCGACGTGCCCGAAATACCGGAGCTTTACCTGATGCTGAACATGCTGGCCTATAAAGGCGAGCTGGAAAAAGTACCCACCTTTAAAGACAAGGTGCGTCAAAACCCGGACAATGTTAATGCCGGCCTGCTCACTTATCCGGTGCTGATGGCGGCCGACATCCTGATTCACCGCGCGGCAAAAGTGCCGGTGGGCAAAGATCAGGAGCAGCACCTGGAGATGGCGCGCAACTTTGCCCAGCGCTTCAACAACCGCTATGGCGAGCTTTTCCCCGAGCCGCACGTCTTCCGCTTTGACCCCAATACGGTGAAAATCATGAGCCTGGACGGCAATGGCAAGATGAGCAAAAGCGAAAATGAAAACGCTACTATTTTCCTTTCCGACAGCAATGACGTGATCCGCAAAAAGGTAATGAAAGCCAAGACCGACAGCGGTCCTACGGAGGCCGACAGCGAAAAGCCGGAGTACATCGCGAACCTGTTTCAGCTCATGCGCCTGGTAAGCCGTCCGGAAACCACCGGAAGTTTTGAGGCGAATTACAACCAGTGCAACATCCGCTACGGCGATTTTAAAAAGCAACTGGCTGAAGATTTAATTGCCTTTATAGCACCCATCCGCGAGCGGGCCACTGAGTTACAAAAAGACGAAGAGCAGCTCAGGAAAATCCTGAAAGCCGGCGCCGAAAAAGCGCGGGAAAGCGCCGCTAAGACCATTTCGGAAGCAAGGAGGTTGATTGGGATTTCTTATTATTGAGGCTGGTTGTTGACAGGTTGACAGACAATGCACTAATCAACATCCGGTCAGGCAAAGGCTCCGGCCTTCGTCTGGCTATTCTGTAGGCTTTTGCCTGCGACATATAGCATGTAGCCGAAGTCTACAAGATAATACGACGTTGGCTCCAGCCAACGCCGAACTGAGGATTCGTAATTAGTTCCCAAATTCCAAATTCCAAATTCCGCACATTCCGCACATTCCGCACATTCCGCACATTTACCACATTTCCCTCCTAAATAAATATCTTAGCGCCTTCGTGTCTTTGTAGCCCACAGCAACCACCATGAAGAAAGCCCCCAAACACATTGCGGTGGCCGGCAACATAGGCGCCGGCAAGACCACCCTCACCGCCATGCTGGCCCGCCATTTTAAATGGACGCCGCACTTCGAGGATGTGGACCAAAACCCGTATCTGGCCGACTTCTACGAAGACATGCAGCGCTGGAGCTTTAACCTGCAGGTTTATTTCCTGAACCATCGCCTGCAACAGCAAATTGCCATTCAGCAGGGAAAAGACACCGTCATTCAGGACCGTACCATTTATGAAGACGCCCACATTTTTGCGCCCAACCTGTACGATATGGGCCTGATGACAGGCCGTGATTTTGAGAATTACGCTTCCTTTTTCGAAACGCTGAAGCAACTGGTGGCCCCGCCCGATTTACTGGTTTATCTGAAAGCTTCCATTCCCAAACTGGTGGACCAAATCCAGAAGCGGGGCAGGGAATACGAAGAAAACATCCGCCTGGATTACCTGAAGCGCCTGAACAACCACTACGAAAAGTGGATTGAAAATTACAAGGAAGGTCCGCTGCTGATTATTGAAGTGGACCACAACAATTTCGCCGAAAAAGAAGAAGATTTCGCGGAGGTAGTACAACGCATCGACGCGGCGCTGTTTGGACTGTTTTAGAAATTGATTTTCATGAGTAATTCATGAGCATCTGTGCTTTACTTTTATGCCCATAAAGATTTTTACTTTCCGGGCACCATGCGCTATACTTTTTCCCTGCTGCTCCTTTTCCTTTCTTCCCTTGCTTTTTCCGGCACCCTGAAAGGCCGTATTACCGATGCCAGGGGCGAGGCCTTGCCCTTTGCCACCGTGTTCCTGAAAGGCACTACCATTGGCACCACGGCCAATGCGTCTGGCGAGTTTGTACTAACGGGCATCCCGGCCGGCAGCCATACCGCCATCGCGCAGTACATCAGCTTTGAACAGCAGGCGTTTGCCTTCAGCATTGGCGCAGAAGAAAGCATTACCAAAAACTTTTCGCTGCGCGAGCAAAACCTCAGCATCAAAGAGGTAGTGGTCAAAAGCAAAGACGAAGACCCGGCCATCCGCATTATGCGGCAGGTGATTAAAAAACGCTCCTTTCACCAAAAGCAGATTGAAAGCTTCCAGACGGATATTTATCTGAAAGGCGTGCTGCGCACCCGCGATATTCCCACCAAAGTGCTGGGCCAGAAACTGGGCGACAATAAGAAAGAAGCCGCAGATGCCATGGGGGTAGATACCAGTGGGAAAGGCGTTGTATACCTGGTGGAAGAAGACGCCAGCTATTTTGCACAGGGCGGCAGGGAGCGCACCATCATCCATTCTGTGCGGGAAAGCGGCAATCCCGGCGGTGTGGGGTTTTCGCAGCTGCCCTCCGTTATTTCTTTTTACGACAATAATATAGACCTGGGCGAAGGCCTGGCGCCACGCGGCCTGATTAGCCCGGTGGCAGACGGTGCACTGGGCTATTACCAGTACAAGCTGGAAGGGGAATTCGTGGAAAACCACCAGGTGATTTACCAGATAGCGGTAAAACCCAGGCGCCTGTACGAGCCCTTGTTTAACGGTAAAATTTTCATTGCTGCCGACGACTGGGCCATTCATTCGCTGTCGCTTTCCACCAATAACAAGCAGGGCATTGAATTCCTGGATACCCTGCGGATCGACCAGATATATGTGCCTTTGCGCAAAGATACCTGGGTGATTAAAAGCCAGCTTTTTTATCCCGCCATCAAGGTTTTGGGTTTTGATGTGGTAGGCAATTTCGTAACCGTTTACAACAACCAAAAGGTAAATGAGCCGGCGCCCGATTCTGTTTTTGCCGGGAAAATCATCAGCAGCTACGACGCCACTGCCAACAAAAAAGACACGGCTTACTGGCTGGGAAACCGGCCGGTGCCGCTGGAGGAGGATGAAATGCGCAATTACCAGTTTCAGGATTCCATGCTGGTGGTAAACAACGATCCGGTGCGGCAGGATTCCCTGCGCCGGCGCGGCAACCGCATCAAGCCCATGGATTTGTTGCTCAGCGGCGTGACCATAAACGGCAAGGCTTATAAAAGCCGCTTTACCACCAACAGCCTGATTTTTATGACCAACTACAACACGGTAGAGGGTTTGAATATCAGTCCTAAATTTTGGTATCAGCGCCAGGTGGATAGCAGTAATTTGCTGAAGGCGCGTGCTGCATTCCGTTACGGATTTTCCAACACGCATTTTAATGGCATGGGCCGCCTGAGCTGGCTGCACCGCGATAAATACTGGCGCGGCCGTATGTGGGAAGTGGGCGCGGAAGGCGGCAAATATGTGTTCCAGTTCAATCCCGAAAATCCGGTAAGTGAATTGCTGAACACCGCCTCCACCTTGCTGTTCGCAGAAAATTATTTGAAGCTCTACGAACGCTGGAACTATGCTATAGATTACCGCCATAGCAGGGGTAATGGCCTGAGCTGGAGTGCCGCCGTGAATTATCAGGACCGTATGCCGCTGCAAAATACCACGGACTATACCTGGGCCAAAGAAGCAGACAAACATTTTACGCCCAATGAGCCCCAAGTGCAGGATGGTACAACGGGTTTTGAGCCGCACAGGGCATTGCTGGTAAAGGCGGCCATTGGCTTCCGGCCGGGCGTGCGCTATGTGCAATACCCGGATTACAAATCGCCCAGCTTTGGCAGTTGGCCCACCTTTACGCTGTCTTATGTAAAAGGCATTCCGGATGTGCTGGAAAGCAAAACCGATTTTGATAAATGGCGTTTTACCGTGGATGGCGACTTCCGCTTGCGACTTTTGGGTTCGCTGGATTACCGGCTGTCTGCCGGCGGGTTTCTGAATGATAATTATGTGAGCCTGGCCGACCGGCAGCACCTTTATGGCAATCAGTTTGTGTTTGCCGGCCCCTACCTGAAAGCGTTTCAGATGGCGCCTTACTATCGCTATAGCAACACGGAAAAGCTTTATGGCGAGGCGCATGTGGAATACAACATGCAGGGGCTGCTGACCAACAAAATACCGCTTTTGCGACAGGCCCGCTGGTTTTTTATCCTGGGTACCAACAGCTGGTATGCCGGCCCAAACAACTGGTATTCCGAAGCCTTTGTAAGCGTGGATAATCTGGGTTATAAAATGCTTCGGTTCCTGCGGGTGGATTTTGTGCAAAGCTGGGACGCCTGGGGCCGCAGAAACAGCGGCATCCGGGTAGGTTTAAGGGCCAGTGGCCCGGTACGGATTGGCGTGGGCAGCGGCGAAAGCGGGGAATGGTAGGGTGGAGGCCTCCGGGTCTTTCAAAGAGGTGGCAGGCGCAGGGCTACTTGAAAGGTTCTTGCAATGTCAATGGAATAAATTATGATGTTTCGTGCTTCCGCCTTTACTTAGCTACAGCATGAATTTTGTATTTATTCTTCCATTAGCCTGAAAGCATTTGCTTTTGGCGCGTCCGTTTCAGGGGTTTGAAACAGCGCCCATAATCCAATCCCGACAAAACAAAAAAATAATTTCCGGCCTGTTTGGAATAAAATTTGCTGAATCACCGGCTTCTTCTTAAATTTGCCATCCCTTAGCCGGGGGCATGCGCGTGCACTTCTTCTATTTGACTACTAAATACGGAACATAAAACTGACCTGCAAAGGATAGGCTCTGCCTTTCCCCTGCGGGCTTTTTGCGCTTTATACCCGGCTTTGGAAAACATTAAATTTCTGCTATGGCAACTTCAAATAAAAAGACAAACGCTGGCCGTGTCTATTTTGGCAAGTCCGATGGCGTGGCTGAAACACCAGATCTTCTGGCAATTCAGCTGCAGTCGTTTCAGGATTTCTTCCAATTAGAAACTACGCCCGACAAGCGCAACAACGAAGGTCTGTTCCGCGTGTTCAAGGAGAACTTCCCCATCACGGACTCCCGCAACATCTTCGTGCTGGAGTTTCTGGATTACTTCATTGACCCGCCGCGCTACACCATCGACGAGTGTATGGACCGCGGCCTGACGTACTCGGTGCCTCTTAAAGCCAAACTGCGCCTCTCCTGTAACGATGAGGAGCACGTGGATTTTGAAACCATCGTTCAGGACGTGTTTCTTGGAAACATTCCTTACATGACGCCCCGCGGCACTTTTGTGATCAACGGCGCCGAGCGTGTGGTGGTTTCCCAGCTGCACCGCTCGCCGGGCGTGTTCTTTGGTCAAAGCATGCACCCCAACGGTACCCGCATCTACTCTGCCCGCGTAATTCCTTTCAAAGGCGCGTGGATGGAGTTTGCCACCGACATCAACAACGTGATGTATGCTTACATCGACCGGAAAAAGAAATTCCCGGTTACCACACTGCTGCGCTCTATCGGCTACGAAACCGATAAAGACATCCTGGAGCTGTTTGGTATGGCCGATGAGGTGAAAACCGACAAGAAAACCCTGGCCAACAATATTGGCCGCCGCCTGGCTGCCCGCGTGCTGCGCACCTGGACCGAAGACTTCGTGGACGAAGACACCGGCGAAGTGGTCAGCATCGAGCGGAATGAAATTGTGCTGGACCGCGATGAAGTGCTGAGCGAAGACAATGCCGCCATGATTCAGGACCTGGGCATCAAAACCATCTTCCTGCAAAAAGAAGAAGTAAGCGGCGATTATTCCATTATCTACAACACGCTGAATAAAGACACTTCCAACTCTGAACTGGAAGCCGTGCAGCACATCTACCGCCAACTGCGCGGCAGCGATGCGCCCGACGATGAAACCGCCCGCGGCATCATCGAAAAGCTGTTTTTCTCGGACAAGCGTTACGACCTCGGTGAAGTAGGCCGTTACAAAATCAACCGCAAGCTGGGCCTGGGCATTCCGCCGGAAAAGAAAGTGCTGAGCAAGGAAGATATCATCTCTATCATCAAATACCTGGTGCGCCTGACCAACGGCAAAGCCGAAATTGATGATATCGATCACCTCTCCAACCGCCGGGTACGCACCGTGGGCGAGCAGCTGTTTGCCCAGTTTGGCGTAGGCCTGGCCCGTATGGCCCGCACCATCCGCGAGCGGATGAACGTGCGCGACAATGAGGTGTTTACGCCTATTGACCTGATCAATGCGCGTACGCTTTCCAGCGTGATTAACTCGTTCTTTGGTACCAGCCAGCTAAGCCAGTTCCTGGACCAGACCAACCCGCTGTCCGAAATCACGCACAAACGCCGTATCTCGGCCCTCGGCCCGGGCGGTCTTTCCCGCGAGCGCGCCGGCTTTGAGGTGCGCGACGTACACTACAGCCACTACGGCCGCCTGTGTACCATCGAAACACCGGAAGGTCCCAACATTGGTCTGATTTCTACGCTTTGCGTACACGCCAAGATCAATGACATGGGCTTTATCGAAACGCCTTACCGCAAGGTGCGCGATGGTAAAGTAAACCTGAAGCAAACCGAATACCTCAGCGCCGAAGAAGAAGATGAAGCACGCATCGCCCAGGCGAATGCCGAGCTGGATGAAAAAGGCGTATTTGTTGGCAATGCCATCAAGAGCCGTCAGACCGGCGACTTCCCAATTTTGCAGGCCGATGAGGTAGAATACATGGATGTGGCGCCCAACCAGATTGTGGGCCTTTCCGCTTCCCTGATTCCGTTCCTGGAGCATGATGACGCCAACCGTGCCCTGATGGGTTCGAACATGCAACGTCAGGCCGTGCCGCTGATTCGTCCGCAGGTGCCAATTGTAGGTACTGGTCTGGAAGGCCGCGCTGCCCGCGATGCGCGTATTCAGATTCATGCCGAAGGCAAAGGCGTGGTGGAATATGTGGATGCCAACGAAATCCATGTACGCTATGACCGTAACGATAAAGATCGCCTGGTTTCCTTCGAGGACGATCTGAAAAAATACACGCTTACCAAGTACAAGAAAACCAACCAAAGCACCAGCATTACCCTGCGCCCCTGCGTACGCAAAGGACAAAAGGTACAGAATGGTGATTTCCTGACCGAAGGCTACGCTACCCAAAATGGCGAGCTGGCACTGGGCCGCAACCTGAAAGTGGCCTTCATGCCCTGGAAAGGTTACAACTTTGAGGATGCCATCGTAATCAGCGAAAAAGTGGTGCGCGACGACCTCTTTACCTCCGTACACATTGATGAGTACGAACTGGAAGTGCGCGATACCAAGCTGGGCGAAGAAGAACTGACCTCAGACATTCCAAACGTAAGCGAAGAAGCTACCCGCGACCTGGACGAGAACGGCATCATCCGTATCGGCGCCCATATCCGCGAAGGCGACATCCTGATTGGTAAAATCACGCCCAAGGGCGAAACCGACCCGACACCGGAAGAAAAGCTGCTGCGCGCCATCTTTGGAGACAAAGCCGGCGATGCCAAGGATGCTTCTCTGAAAGCGCCGTCCGGCGTAGAAGGTGTGGTGATTGAAAAACGCCTGTTTCAGCGTGCCAAGAAAGACAAAAACTCCAAGGTGCGCGAAAAAGCAGCGCTGGAGAAAATCGAAAGCACGCACGAGCAAAACCTTAGCAACATCAAATCGCTGCTGCTGGAAAAGCTGATGATTCTGCTGGAAGGCAAAAACGCCGCCGGCATCATGAACAACTTTGGCGAGCCCGTAATTGCGAAGAACGGCAAGTTTAACGCCAAGACCCTGGGCAGTATTGATTACGCCAACGTAAACCCGCTGGGCTGGACCGGTGACGCCGAAACCGACGAAGCCGTGAACCAGCTGCTGCACAATTACAACATCAAGTACAACGAAGAACTGGGCCGTTACAAGCGCGAGAAATTCAATCTTTCTATCGGCGACGAGCTGCCTGCAGGCGTACTGAAACTGGCTAAAGTGTATCTGGCACACAAGCGTAAGCTGCGTGTGGGCGATAAGATGGCCGGCCGCCACGGTAACAAGGGTATTGTAGCCCGTATCGTGCGCGAAGAAGATATGCCTTTCCTCGAAGATGGCACACCGGTAGACATCGTGCTGAACCCGCTGGGCGTACCTTCCCGTATGAACCTGGGTCAGATTTACGAAACTATCCTGGGCTGGGCCGGCGAAAAGCTGGGTGTGCGCTTTGCCACGCCGATTTTCGACGGTGCTTCCGTAGAAGAAATAGACGGCCTTATCTCAGAAGCAGGTCTGCCTGCCTTTGGCCACACTTACCTGCACGACGGTGAAACCGGCGAACGCTTCCACCAGAAAGCAACCGTGGGTATCATCTACATGATTAAACTGCACCACATGGTGGATGACAAGATGCACGCCCGTTCTATCGGACCGTACAGCCTCATCACACAGCAGCCCCTGGGCGGTAAAGCGCAGTTTGGTGGTCAGCGTTTCGGTGAAATGGAAGTATGGGCGCTTGAAGCCTATGGTGCTGCCAACATCCTGCAGGAACTGCTGACGCTGAAGTCGGATGACATTGCCGGCCGTGCCAAGACTTACGAGGCCATTGTGAAAGGCGACAACATTCCCAAACCCGGCATTCCCGAGTCGTTTAACGTACTCGTGAACGAGCTGCGCGGTCTGGGCCTGGAGCTGAACTTTGATTAAGGTATACAGCCGGAAAAAGGCAGGAAGCATGGCAACATGCTTCCTGCCCCAACGGCAAGCAGGCGCCCAACACGCCTTTATTTTTTAAAACACTCTTTATTATATGGCTCTTAATAAAAAAGACCTGAAGCCCAAATCGGGTTTTAATAAAATTACCATCAGCCTCGCCTCGCCGGATATGATCCTGGATCGTTCCTATGGCGAAGTGCTGAAGCCGGAAACCATCAACTACCGGACCTACAAGCCCGAGCGTGATGGCCTTTTCTGCGAAAAAATCTTCGGTCCTGTAAAGGATTTTGAATGCTATTGCGGCAAGTACAAGCGTATCCGCTACAAAAACATCGTGTGCGACCGCTGCGGTGTGGAAGTAACGGAAAAGAAAGTACGCCGTGAGCGCATGGGCCACATCCGCCTGGTGGTGCCTGTGGTGCACATCTGGTACTTTAAAAGCCTGCCCAATAAAATTGGTTACCTGCTTGGCGCTTCTTCCAAGAAAATGGAAAGCATTGTTTATTACGAGCGCTATGTAGTGGTCAACGCCGGTGCTGCGGAAGAAATGATCCGCACCAAGCTGAACCTGAAGGAAAGCGAAACCACCCATCAGACGCTTATTACGGAAGATGAATACCTGGAAATCCTGGACGCACTGCCCCGCGAAAACCAGATGCTTCCTGATGAAGATCCCAATAAATTCATCGCCAAGATGGGCGGCGATGCGGTGCATTCCCTGCTGAGCCGTATAGACCTGGACAAGCTTTCTTATGACCTGCGCCATGCTGCGGCCAACGAAACATCGCAGCAGCGGAAACAGGAAGCCCTGAAACGTCTGAGCGTGGTAGAAGCTTTCCGCGATGCGAAAGCCCGCAATGTGGACAACAAGCTGGAGTGGATGGTGATGCAATACATCCCTGTTATTCCACCGGAGCTGCGCCCGCTGGTGCCGCTGGATGGCGGCCGTTTTGCGTCATCTGACCTGAACGACCTGTACCGCCGCGTGATTATCCGCAACAACCGCCTGAAGCGCCTGATGGAAATCAAAGCGCCCGAGGTAATCCTGCGGAATGAAAAACGCATGTTGCAGGAAGCCGTAGACTCGCTGTTCGACAATTCGCGTAAATCCAACGCTGTAAAAGCAGAAGGTGGCCGCGCGCTGAAATCCCTTTCCGATGTGCTGAAAGGCAAGCAGGGCCGTTTCCGTCAAAACCTGCTGGGTAAGCGTGTGGATTATTCCGGCCGTTCTGTAATTGTGGTAGGTCCGGAACTGAAGCTGAACGAGTGCGGTATTCCAAAAGACATGGCTGCCGAGCTGTTCAAGCCATTTATCATCCGTAAACTGATTGAGCGCGGCGTGTCCAAGACCGTAAAAAGCGCCAAGAAAATAGTAGAAAAGAAAGAAGCCGTTATCTGGGATATCCTGGAAAACGTACTGAAGGGCCACCCGGTACTCCTGAACCGTGCCCCAACGCTGCACCGCCTTTCTATCCAGGCCTTCCAGCCCCGCCTTATTGAAGGCAAGGCCATACAGCTGCACCCGCTGGTGTGCTCTGCGTTTAACGCCGACTTTGACGGTGACCAGATGGCCGTGCACGTGCCGCTGAGCAGTGCTGCCATCCTGGAAGCACAGCTGCTGATGCTGGCCTCTCACAACATCCTGAACCCGCAAAACGGTACGCCTATTACCCTGCCTTCTCAGGACATGGTATTGGGTCTGTACTACATCACTAAGGGCAAGCGCACCGAAGGCGATGAGATTGTAAAGGGCGAAGGCAAAGTGTTTTACTCTCCGGAAGAAGTTATCATCGCCTACAACGAAGGCCGTGCCGACCTGCATGCCTTTATCAAGGTAAAAGTGGATGTGCGCAACCGCAATGGCGAGCTGGAGAAAAAACTGGTGGAAACCACCGTGGGCCGCGTCATGTTCAACCAGTTTGTGCCCAAGCAGGAAGGTTATGTAAATGCCCTGCTGACCAAAAAGAACCTGCGGGAGATCATTGGCGATATTCTGAAGAATACCACCATTCCGGAAACTGTAAAGTTCCTGGACGATATCAAGCAACTTGGTTTCCGTATGGCCTTCCGTGGCGGTCTTTCCTTTAACGTGTCTGACCTTAAAATTCCTGAAGTAAAACAGGAAATGATAGATGGCGCTCAGGGAGAAGTAGACGAGATCTGGGACAACTACAACATGGGTCTCATCACCAACAACGAGCGCTACAACCAGATTATCGATGTGTGGAGCCGTGTGGATACCCGCCTGACGGAAACACTTATCCGCGAAATGGCAACAGACAAGCAGGGCTTCAACTCTGTGTATATGATGCTGGACAGCGGTGCCCGTGGTAGCAAGCAGCAGGTAAAACAGCTGGCCGGTGTGCGTGGTCTGATGGCCAAGCCCCGCCGTTCCGGCTCTACCGGCTCAGAAATCATTGAAAACCCGATCCTGTCCAACTTTAAAGATGGCCTGTCGGTACTGGAATACTTTATCTCTACCCACGGTGCCCGTAAGGGTCTGGCGGATACGGCCCTGAAAACGGCCGATGCCGGTTACCTCACCCGCCGTCTGGTAGACGTGGCTCAGGACGTGGTCATCAACGAAGAAGACTGCGGTACGCTGCGCGGCATTGCCACCACAGCCCTGAAAAACAATGAAGACATCGTAGAACCGCTGTACGACCGTATCCTGGGCCGTACCTCGCTGCACGATATCTATCATCCCGAAACCGACGAGCTGATTCTGGAAGCCGGTCAGGAAATTACCGATGATCTGGCGCGCACCATTAACGACAGCAACGTTGAAATGGTGGAAATCCGTTCGGTACTTACCTGCGAAAGCCGCCGGGGCGTTTGCTCTAAGTGTTATGGCAAAAACCTCGCAACCGGCTATATGGCACAACGAGGCGACGCCGTGGGCATTATTGCCGCGCAGTCTATCGGTGAGCCGGGTACACAGCTGACCCTGCGTACCTTCCACGTAGGTGGTGTGGCTGGTTCTTCTTCTGTAGAAAGCCAGCTGGCTGCCAAGTTTGACGGTACCGCTATCTATGACGGCCTCCGGACCACGCCGGCCGTGAATAACGATGGCGAAGAAGTACAAATCGTAATTGGCCGTACCGGTGAGCTGCGTATTGTAGATGCCGAAAACGACCGCCTGCTGAATACCCACAACATTCCTTACGGCTCTATCCTGCGCGTTCAGGACCGGCAGCAGGTAGTGAAGGGAGATGTTATCTGCACCTGGGATCCCTTCAACGCAGTCATTGTTTCCGAAATCAATGGCCGCCTGCGCATGGAAAATGTGATTGAAGGCATTACCTACCGCGAAGAAGCCGACGAACAAACCGGCCACCGCGAGAAAGTGGTGATTGAAACCAAAGACAAGACCCGTATTCCGGGCCTGGTAGTAGAAGGCAAAAATGGCGAAATCAAAAACTATAACCTGCCTGTTGGCGCGCACATCACCCTCAACGATGGGGATATGGTAACGGCCGGTCAGGTAATGGTAAAGATTCCGCGCGTCCTGGGCCGCAACCGCGACATCACCGGTGGTCTGCCCCGCGTAACCGAACTGTTTGAGGCCCGTAACCCCAGCAACCCTGCCGTGGTATCGGAAATCGACGGTGTGGTTTCATTCGGCGGCGTAAAACGCGGCAACCGCGAAATCATGGTGGAAAGCCGTGACGGCCTGATCAAGAAGTACCTGGTGCCGCTGACCCGCCACATCATGGTGCAGGACGGCGACTTCGTAAAAGCCGGCGCGCCGCTTTCAGACGGTGCTACCACGCCTGGCGATATCCTGGCGATTAAAGGACCCTTTGCCGTACAGGAATACCTGGTGAACGAAATTCAGGAAGTGTACCGTTTGCAGGGCGTAAAAATCAACGACAAGCACATTGAAGTGATTGTACGCCAGATGATGCGTAAGGTAACCATCGTAGACCCGGGAGATACCAAATTCCTGCAGGACGACGTGGAAGACCGTACCGATTTGCAAGAAGAAAACGACTGGATCTTTGACAAGAAGGTAGTTACTGAAGTAGGCGAGAGCGAAACGCTTTCTGCCGGCCAAATCGTAACGCTGCGCCAGATCCGCGAGGAAAACAGCCTGCTGCGCCGCGCCGATAAAAAGCTGGTAGAGTACCGCGATGCCCGCCCGGCCACCAGCTCTCCGCTGCTGCTGGGTATTACCAAGGCATCGCTGGGCACCCGCAGCTGGATTTCGGCCGCATCATTCCAGGAAACTACCAAGGTGTTGAGCCAGGCTTCCATCAACGGCAAGACCGATTACCTGCAGGGCCTGAAGGAAAATGTTATCACAGGTAACCTGATTCCTGCCGGTACCGGTATGCGCGAATTTGACGACCTGGTGGTAGGCAACAAAGCAGAGTTTGAAATTCTGATGGCCAACCGCGATGTGCTGCAATTTGACGAAGAGGAATAGAAACAACCGGTACAACTGGTTGTAATATCAGGGCCGCCCCGCAGGGGCGGCCCTTTTTTATTTTCTAAAACAGGTATGGGCCACAACCAAGTCTCTGGAGGGACTGTTCTCGCGAATCAGATCCATTAATAAGCAACGCTTAACGTACCAGTCACAACTTTTTTATGTTTTTCTACTGTCTTGACTAAATAATTCTTTATTTGCACGTTCTAAGCAGCTTTAATATTATTTATGTCAAAAAAATACCTGCTGAATATACTGTTGGCCTTTTCCCCATTATTAAGCTGGGGGCAAAGCAGCGCCGTGGAATGCCCGGTAGTGGTGGCCGATTCATCCGTCATTCACATTAACTGCAGCAGCGGCACCAGTTGCCCGCCCATTACGGCGCATTTTCCCGATATCCGCAATACCAATTCCTACAAGGTGGATAGCACTAATATTAATTACGCAGACCATTATGCGTTTAATTACCCGGGAGCTACCACCATATTTGTGGGCGAAGATGATATTTTCAGCAGCGTCATCAACCTGCCGTTTAATTTTTGTTTTTATGGTCAGACTTATGACAAAGTGGTTATCGGCGCCAATGGCATCCTGACGTTCGACCTTTCTAAGGCAAACAGTTTTTGCACCTGGAGCACTACTTCCGTGGGGCCTATCCCTACTACCAGTACCAGCTATGCCCGGCCTTCCATTATGGCGGTGTATCATGACATTGATCCCTCTATTTCCGGCACCGGCCCCGAAATTGAATATGCCCTTACCGGCACAGCCCCCTGCCGCAAGCTGATTGTGAACTACCGAACGGTGGCCCATTTCAACAGCAGCTTTTGCCCCGGGTATCAGTCTACCTTTCAGATTGTGCTCTATGAAAATACCAACGTTATTGATGTTTATATTAAAGACAAGCCCGCCTGTACCGGCTGGAATGACGGCAAGGCCATCCTGGGTTTGCTGAATGCAACCGGTACACAGGCCACCGTGGTGCCGGGAAAAAACAATACGGTTTGGGGCTCGGCTAATATGAACAAAGCCTACCGCTTTATTCCTAATGGCACTTCCCTGCTAAGCAGTGTGGAATTATTAAATGACGGCGTTGTGATAGCTACCGGCACCGCCACTCCCGGCTCTGCCGGCGAACTGGATGTAACTTTTACAAGCGGCTGCGTGCCGGCAGGCAGTACCGATACATTTGTGGTGCGTGCCAATTATGTTTCCTGCTCCGGCGCACCCCTGAACCCTACCGATACTGTTATTGTCATCAATATCGCTACCACCCCTGCACCGGCTGCCATCACGCCTGTTACCTATTGCCAGGGGGCCACAGCAACTGCACTGAGTGCCACCGGTACCGCGCTGCTTTGGTACACGCTGCCTTCCGGCGGTACCGGAAGTGCCACCGCACCGGTGCCTGCCACCACTACGCCGGGCACCTTTACCTGGTATGTAAGCCAGACTTTGACGGGCTGCGAAAGTCCCCGGACGCCGGTAACCGTAGTGGTGCATCCCAACGCTTCGAACACCATCACTGCCGCCGTGTGCAGCGGCAGCGGTTATTCCTATAACGGCACCACCTACACGGCAACCGGTAGTTATGTGCATCACTTTTTTACAGCAAACGGCTGCGACAGTGCAGTAACCCTGAACCTGACTGTAAATCCGGTTGTTACCGGCGCCATCACCGCCAGCATATGCAATGGCGGCAGTTACAGCTTTGGTGGTAGCACCTATACTGCAAGTGGCACCTATACCAAGACCTTTGCGGCTGCCACCGGTTGCGATAGTACCGTAACCCTTACCCTTACGGTAAACCCAACCTACAACACGGCTTTTAACGCCACCACCTGCCAGGGTACGCCTTATGCCTGGGCTGGTATGACTTATGCCACTGCCGGCAGCTATCCGCGCACTTTTACCAGCAGCAAGGGCTGCGACTCTGTAGTGACTTTAAACCTGACCGTCAACCCTACTTATAATACCGCTTTCAGCGCAACAATCTGCCAGGGCGAAAGCTATGCCTTTGGTGGCAGCACCTACACTGCTTCAGGGGCCTATCCCCATACCTTTTCCACGGTAAAAGGCTGTGATTCCATCGTGACGCTGAACCTCACCGTACATCCTGTTTACAACATCAGCCTGGATGTGGCCGTCTGTGAAGGAACAACTTATACCTGGGCGGGCGGCAGCTATACCGACGCCGGCAGTTACCTGAAACACTTTACCACTACAAAAGGCTGCGACAGCAATGTAACCCTGCACCTGACTGTGAATCCGGTGGCCCATACCTCTTTTTCGGCCAGTATCTGCAAAGGAGACACCTATACCTTTGGCGGCAACACGTATTCCTTTCAGGGAGATTATCTGGCACAGTTTACCAGTGTGGCAGGCTGCGATTCCTTCGCCACCCTGCACCTGCTGGTGCAAACAGCCTACAATCAGACGTTCCAGGTGGCAATTTGCCAGGGCGAAAGCTATAACTGGAATGGACAGAGCTATAATACCTCCGGCACTTACCAGGCTTTGTTTAGCACCATCTATGGCTGCGATAGTCTGGTAAGGCTGGTGCTGACGGTAAATCCTGCCTACAACCAAATTGTAAAGGCAAAAATCTGCCAAGGGGAAAGCTTCCAGTTTGCCGGCAATACCTACCGGCAAAGCGGTGATTATCCGTTTGCATTTCAAACTAAAAAAGGCTGCGACAGCCTGGTAACCCTGCGCCTGACGGTGGTGCCTTTGCCGCAGGTGCGTTTTGCGCTGCCAGACAAAGCTTGTGCCGGTACGCCGGTAAACGTCGTATTAAACTACACCAACCTGACGCCCGAAGACGGCCGTTATGAATGGGATTTTAACCGGGCAGATATCCTTACCGGCCGCGACGGCGGTCCGTACCGTGTGGTGTGGCACGATACGGGCTGGCACCAGGTGCGCCTTACCGGTTACAACTGGACCTGTGGTGCAGACAGCCATCAGGATTCCATTTACGTGTCGCCTTTGCCGCTGGCTAAAATTATAAAAGCACCTGCCGGCAATTTTTGCGCGCTGGATACCGTAGCCTTTACAGCCCTGCCCGGCGCCGGTTATCAGTTTGCCTGGGCGCCTGCCGCCTGGGTCGTAACGCAAAACAGTGAGGGCATGGCCCGCTTGCGGGTGCAACAAACCGGCTGGGTAAACCTGCAGGTGTCTAATGCCAATGGCTGCCTGGCGGCAGATAGCGTGTTTGTGGACACCAAACCCTGCTGCGAGGCAGGCATCCCGGATGCTTTTACGCCCAATGGCGATGGCCGTAACGATGTGTTCCGCCTCATCACAGAAGGGCATCAGCAAATTGTGTCGCTGCGCATCCTGAACCGCTGGGGACAGGTGGTTTTTGAAACGCATGGCGAAGGCATAGGATGGGACGGTACCTACAAGGGCTTACCCCAGGATATGGGCGTTTACATGTATTACCTGAAGTATAAATGCACCGATGGTCATACTTATGAAAAGCAGGGCGATGTAACCCTGGTGCGGTAAATGGCTGGTTGCGGTAGGTTTTGAATGTGATAGCTTTGTTTTATTAAATTAAATTATGAACCGGTACTGCCTGAAGCTTCTAAGCCTGCTGCTGCTTTTCACGATTAACTGCCTGCCCGCACATGCCCAAAGGAAAGAAAGGCTGGTGGCCGCGAAAGCTACCCTGCTTTCTCCATTGGAACAGCAATATGATTTGCATTACACCCGGCTGGATGTTGCCATGAACAACACCAGCACCGCGGTAAGCGGCATGGCCTTGCTGAAGGCGCGTGTTACCGTTGCATCGCTGGCAGAGTTTGCTTTTGAGCTGGATAGCCTGCTGACCATTGATTCCCTGCAGATAGAAGGTAATAGCTTCTCCGGGATTACGCGCAGCGGCAGCCTGGTAATTGCCTCGCTCACGGTACCCGCCACCTTGGACCAGAACCTTACTGTATCTGTGTACTACCACGGCGCCACACCTTCAGGAACCGGTTTTTTTACCCGCGGCCTGGTGGTAGATAATCACTACATGGGCCACAGCATTACCTATTCACTCAGCGACCGCTTTCTGGCCAAAGACTGGTGGCCCTGCAAGCAGGATATTAATGATAAAATAGACTCTGCCGATCTTTGGATAACGGTGCCCGATACACTGCAGGTAGCCAGCAATGGCATCCTTAAAAACATCACCGATGTGGCCCCGGGCTACAAACGTTTTGAATGGCAAACCCGCTACCCAACCGCATACTATTTGCTTTCGGTAGCTATTATGCCGTATCAGGTCTATACACAACAGGCCTTTTTTGCCGGCGATTCCATGCCGGTAGTGCATTATATACCCGACAACCCGGGCCTGCTGGAAACCCTGCAACCAGAGCTGGACAGTACGGGTATGGTTATCTCTTATTTTTCAGAGCTATTCGGCCGATATCCGTTCTGGAACGAAAAATACGGTCAGGCCCTGGCGCCGCTGGGTGGTGGCATGGAGCATCAGACTATCAGTACCGTTGGGATAATTAATACCACCCTGATGGCGCATGAACTGTGCCATCAGTGGTGGGGCGATGGCAGCACTTTCAACAGCTGGGCGGATATCTGGCTCAGCGAAGGTTTTGCCAGCTACGGCGAGCATTTGTTTCTGGAACATTTCTATACTGCAGGCGCAGCTAAAAACTGGCGCAATACTGCCATTATTGGTGCAATAAGCGAACCTGGCGGCAGCGTATTTGTTGACGATACCAGTACCGATGACCGTGTATTCGACGGACGGCTTACCTACAACAAAGGCGGCGCGGTAGTGCATATGCTGCGCTATCTGGTAAACAACGATTTCCTGTTCTTCGCAGGATTGCGTCAATATCTGGAGGCTCATGCGTATGCAAATGCCGGTACTGCTGATTTGCAGGCGGCTATGGAAAGTACCACCGGCCTGGATCTGGATACATTTTTCAACCAATGGATTTATGGAGAAGGCTACCCCAGATTTAATGCGAAATGGAATCAGGATGGTAGTACGGTATATCTGGAGCTGACGCAAACTGCCAGCAAACCTTCCAGCATCAGCCTGTTTCATCTGCCTCTGGAAGTAAAGCTTAAATCACCGGAGGGAGATACCATTGTCCGGATTTATAACAACAGCCCCGTGCAGCTATATGCCTTCGACTGGGCCCGGCCCATGAACGGCCTGCAGCTGGACCCGGAGAAAAACATGCTGTGCCGGCAGCTAAGTGTGGTGCATCAGGAAGGGCTGCAGGTCACGTCTGGCAAAGCGGGCAGCCTGCGGCTTGCCGGAAATCCTGCCGATACGCAGTGGCAGCTGTTGGGTCTGGAGCGCCCGGCCACCCTGCAACTAACCGACCTGCAGGGGCGTTTGCTGCAGGAAGTTAATGCGGCCACAGGGCATACCACCATATCTGCCCAAAGCCTGCCCGCGGGCAGCTACCTGCTGGGTGTAAAAGAGCAGGGCAGGGCGCCGGTGTACTTCCGTTTATTAAAGAGATAATAGCCTTTTGGGTTAAAACACATTTTTAACCGCCTACCGCCTATTTTTGGCAGCGCATGGACCTGCATCTTCACTTTAGCGAGCTGCTGCATCAAATAACGCATTACCCGCTTACTGCACTTAGTATTGTCGTAAACCTGATTCTTATTGAAAGTCTGCTGAGCGTGGACAATGCGGCGGTGCTGGCTACCATGGTCATGGATTTGCCCAAGGATCAGCGGCGCAAAGCTTTGCGCTATGGCCTGCTGGGCGCCTATTTTTTTCGTGGCCTTTGCCTGCTTTTTGCCTTTTACCTGGTGCAAATCTGGTGGATAAAACCCGTGGGCGGCATTTACCTGTTTGTACTGGCTTTGCGGCATTTTACAAAAAAAGCAAAAGCGCCCTCGCCACAGGGCGGGGAAGTGCACATGGATCGCAGCTGGCTTTACCGTAAAACGCTGGGCATGCTGGGGCCGTTTTGGGCCACTGTAACCCTGGTGGAAGTAATGGACCTGGCTTTTTCCATAGACAACGTCATAGCTGCCAATGCCTACACCAAAAACCTGATTTTGATTTGGGTGGGCGTGTTTATCGGCATCCTGGCCATGCGGTTTGTAGCCCAGGCATTCGTAAAGCTGCTGGAGAAATACCCTTTTCTGGATACCTGCGCCTATTTGGTCATTGCCCTGCTGGGCCTGAAGCTTACTTCGGCGCTCTATACGCATTTTAATCCCTGCACCAGCCTGACGCATTTCCTGGAAGGGCCGCAGCCCTGCCTGCTGGCGCATGGCAGCGATCTGCCGCAGGGCGAACATCCGTTTATCTGGGGCGATACGGCGGTTTCCGTGCTTAGCATTCTTATCATTTTCCTGCCGCTCGTTACCAGTTATTTTTTCAACTGGCCGCAACGTCATAAAACGGAGGATTCGCAACAAAGCACCTGATTTTTAGCTTGCTTTATTTTAATTGCAACACCTTGCCTTCGCCGGCCACGTACACCTGCGAATAGTTGGCGGGCGCTATTATTTTAAAACCGGTGAAGCTGCCAAAAGCAGGCAGTAAAAGACTGTCCTTCGTAAAGCAAAAACAAGGCAGCGGCCGGCCTCCTCCTAACCGGAGGCCGGGGTGCAGGTGGCCGTAAATGGTAAAGCTACCGGGTTTTTCCACAGCGTCGTGGGTAATGTAAAAAGGGCCTATTTCAAGCCCGGTTTCGTAAGTGTGAAAGTTCCATTGGCGGTAAAATTCAGGCGCCAGCATATCGTGGTTGCCGCGTATAAAATCCAGGTGCAAATCGGGGTGCTGCCTGCGCCAGTGCGAAAAATCGTCTACTTCGGCATTGTAATGCGAATGAAAAAAATCGCCCGCTACTATCAGGCGTTCTGCCTGATACTGCCGCACCAGTTTGGCCAGCCGCAGTCCGTCTGCTGCCTGTATGCCGGCCGGCATGGCCAGCCCGTGTTTCCTGAAATGCCCGCTCTTGGCCCAGTGTATATCGGCCACGATGAGCGCTTTGCGGGCCGGCCACCACACAGCGCGCTCCGGTAAAAGCACAATTTCTTCTCCTGCCACCACCACCGACTGTATCATTCTAAAAGCAAAAATAAAAGGTGTCAGGTTCTTGCTTTTGGCAGAAAAATATGGTCTTCAATGGTCATGCCTTTTTCCAGGAAAATGGTGTGGAGGCCCAGGTCTTTGGCGGTAGCAATGTGCTGCGGGCTGTCGTCAATAAAAAGCGTTTCTTCCGGCTTCAGGTTGTTTTCATTCAGGATATGCAGGAAAATGTTTTTATCCGGCTTGCGCATGCCTATCCGGTGACTGTAATACACCTTTTCGAAATAATAGGACAGGTGCTCGCCCGCGCCCTGGCATTGTACAAAAATTTGGTTGAAAGCTGCCTCATGAATTTCATTGGTATTGCTGAGCAGGAAGAGCCGGTAGCGCAGGCTCAGCTGTTGCAGGATTTGCAGGCGCCGGCGTGGAAAATCCAGCAGCATGGCGTTCCAGGCTTCGGTAATTTGTTCGTTGGAAAGCTGGGTGTTTGTTTGCGTTCGCAGCGCATCGCAAAATGTGGCCGTACTGATTTTTCCGGTTTCCAAATCATCAAAAAGGGTGCTTTGCCGCAGTTGCGAAAAATGTTGGTCAAAATCGGGTATCTGCAGAGAGCCAAAGGCTTTTTTGGTAAGCTGGTAATCTATATTGAGCAGCACGCCGCCCAGATCAAAGATGATGGCCTCAAGGTTTTGGTAAGCAGGATTCATGAAAGAAATAAAAATGGCCGTTTTGGAAAATTTTTTTGGTGGAAAAGAAGTTGCGCTTATCTTTGCAATCCCAAACGGGAACAACGTTCTTTTAAAGCAGCAAAAGTCGGTTTAAAAAACCGATTTTAAAGCAAAATCGGAAGCATAGCTCAGCTGGTTTAGAGCATCTGCCTTACAAGCAGAGGGTCCGCGGTTCGATCCCGTGTGCTTCCACACTTAATTAAAACCACCCTTTCAAAGGGTGGTTTTTTTATGTCCTTGCCGGTTTCTTTCTTTACTTGGTTGCCGGGATAAAGCCACGCTGCTAGCAGTGATGCCGATTGAATAAAAATTGTTGCAGGCCGCCTTTTTCCTGCAGACTCACGCAGGAAAGGTTATGGCAAAGAACAAAGATTCATTCCCTCCCATAACCCTTCAAAACAGTGTATAACCTGTTTCCGTTAACCGGTAGCCCGCTTTAAAACCAAAAGGAAAATTTGAATTCCCGGCGCCGGCTTTTCTACACCAGCTTGCCAAATTTTCCTTCCTGAAAATCCTGAAAGGCTGCTGCCAGTTCCTGGCGTGTGTTCATCACAAAAGGGCCATGCGCCGCAATCGGTTCGCCAATGGGCTCGCCGCTGAGGATCAAAACCAATGCGTCTTCGGTAGCTGAAACCGTAAATTCTTCGCCTTTATTTTCAAACAGCACAAAGTGGTCGGTAGCAACCTGTGTGTCGCCATTCACTGCTATTGCCCCTTCAATCACCAGCAGCGCGGTGTTATAAGTTGCAGGAAATGAAAAGCTGGCTGCTGCGCCTTTGTGAAGCCTGGCATTGTAAAGATGCACCGGCGTAAAAGTACTGGCAGCACCGGCCACGCCCCGGTAACTACCGGCAATCACCTTTATGTCGCCGCCGCCATTTTCCAGCGGGTAACTATTAATTTGACGCCGGGTAACCGCCTGGTATTTTGGCGGACTCATTTTTTCTTTTGCCGGCAGGTTTACCCATAATTGCACCATTTGAAAATCTCCGCCCCGCCGTGCAAAGTTTGCTTCGTGATACTCTTTGTGCAGCACACCGGAAGCGGCGGTCATCCATTGCACATCGCCCGACTGAATCACACCACCGCCCCCGCCACTGTCGTGGTGCGCCACGGCGCCCTGGTAGGCAATCGTGACCGTTTCAAAGCCGCGGTGCGGGTGCACGCCAACGCCACGGGGCGTGTCTGTGGGTTCAAAATAATACCTGGAATTATAATCCAGCATGATGAACGGGTCCATGCGCTGCATGGGCAGCTGGCCGCCGGCGGGTATAAAATTGTGTACACGGAAGCCATCGCCCACAAAGTGGGGCGTGCCCGGGGCAAAGACGTATGCTATGTTTTTGGTAGCCATAATAAAAGGGTTTTAAAGGAACAAAGTTCCGCCCGCAGCACGCCAAAACCATTGACATAAGATAAGAAGCAATTACCGGTGGCTGGAAACTTGCGTATTTACCCAGCGTTTGTTTTGAATAAAAACGGCAATTTTAAGGGTTAAAGCAGAAGCTATGCACGGGAATGTCTTATCGGTATTTGGCGGGCCGGAGGAAAGCCATCTGGCCTGGATTATTTTGACGGATAATGGCTACCAGCCCGAGCAGCTGGAAAATACTTTTTTCTATCAGACCGCTGGCGAGGATGCCTCTTTCCGGATGATTGTACTGCTGCGGCAGGCAGGCCTGCATTTTACGCAGGTGTTTATCAATAATTGCTTTGGCTCTTTTATACGTGCCGGCGGGCTGAGCCCGGAGCAGACGCAACGCATCAAAGACCTGCTGCAAATGTCTCTTTAAATAAAAAATATGCGATGTAAATTATTTTTATATTGTTTTGCTTTGTGCCTGGTGCCCCAAACGGGCAATTGCCAGTCAGACATACTAAGCTCCCTCAAAGAGCTTTACCCGGTGGGCGAGCCGGCTACCATGAGCTACCGGACGCCCTTCATAGCCCGGGAAAAAATGGTATTTGATGCAGCGCCGGTGGTCCGCTATAGTTTTTACAGCACCATCCGCCGGGCGCTGGAAAGAGGGGATACCACCGGCTTTGGTGTTTACGCTGCTTTTAAGCCGCACCTCCGGCTTTACGATGATGCTTCCTACCCGGTGCGCACGCCTTCCTACCGCATTCAGCTGGGCGCGCAATATATGTGGCGGGTGCATGGCAATGACTTATTTACCATTGCTCTGGAAAGCGGCCATTATTCCAACGGGCAGGATCAGTGCGCTTTTGCGGAAGGCATTGCAGACGGTTCGCCGCAATGCGACAGTGTTTACCAAACGCTTAGCACTTCCTCTGACCTCTCTGGCCTGCTGAACCGCAGCAGCGGCAACTTTTCCACGAACCTCACAGAGCTGCATTTTAATTACCGCCTCAACCGGCAACCGGTTAACCGCGTGCCCCGGCACATGGCTTCCTTCCGGCTGGGCCTGGTATATTATCACAACAAATTCTGGGGTTTGTTTGATTTTGGGGGCTATACAGATGCCGATATCAAAATCTATGGCCATTACCGCTGGCAGGCCGGCCTGGAATACACCCGGTATTTTCCCATGCGCCATCCGCTTTTCCTGACGGTGGGGCAACAGCTGGAATGCATTACGGGCTCCGACTACGACGCCATCAATCCGTGGCGTTCAGAAACCACCGTGGCCGTTTATCCCTGGAATGATAAAATTGGCTTTGGGATTTTTGCCAGCTTTATTGCCGGCCATGACAATTATAATTTCCGTTTTGTGGACAATGGCAGTCAGCTGGCAGTAGGCATCTGCTGGAGCCCCTTCCTGCCTACCAAATTGTGGACGGTGCCGCAGTAGCAGACAGGGTAATTTGGCACCATAAAAAGCCGCCCCTATGCAGTGGCGGCTTTGAATATCCGGCGTCTTGGCCAGGAAACTTTTTACGCAGCAGATATTTCTACCTGCGCGAGGTCCTGGCTCAGCACCGTGCCCAGGCAGGCAAAGGTCTGATTGGCTGCGCGGATGATTTCCTCCTCGTGGCCTGCATTATCGTCGCTGTTCAGATAGCCTGTAAACTTTTGCCAGAGCTGCAGGGTCTTTTCCTGTCCGTAGCCGTTAAAATAGCTAAAAGCCGCGTCTGGCATTTCGCAACGTTTACGAATCATATTTACAATGTGGCTGCCGCCGAGCGTAGAGCCTTCGTAAACATACAGGGCGCCCAGGGCGGTGTAATGGTCATAAATGTCTGGCAGTTCGGTACCGGTGGCTGCAGTGATATCAATATGGCTATCCAGCACCTGCAGGTCGTGCAGCAGGGCAGCGGCTTTGCGGCGTTTGGAATAATCAGGAATTTTAGAAAGGTCTATGTGCTTGCTGATGAGTTGCTCCAGCGGTCCGAAGAAGCGATAAAAGCTTTTCAGCAGGTGTGCATAGCTTTCGGGCGTCGTCTGCGCTTTCAGATAAAGCACCATTGTTTTTTCCGTTTCCTGATGTTGGGTCATGGTTTGCGCCTTCAGTATTTCGGCAATTGTGCTCATAAACTAGTTTTTATCCTGATAAAATAAATAGAACCTGCAATTTACATTGCCATGACACGACCATAAGCCAAATCCGTGCAAACAATCCTTTTTTTCCCGTATTTAAAAATCCCCGCAAAGCGTTGCTCTTTCTTTGAAAATTCAAATAGGTTTGCGTTATGAAAAAAATACTGCTGCTGGGCAGCGCCGCGCTGCTGTTATCTGTGGCCGCATCTGCCCAAAAAACCAAGGTAACCATTGATACGGATTCCGGCCGTATTGTGATGATGCTCTATGATGGTACGCCGCGGCATCGGGATAATATGATTAAGCTGGCCAAACAGCATTTTTATGACGGCCTGCTGTGGCACCGTGTCATTCCCGGTTTTGTGATCCAGGGCGGCGATCCGGATTCTAAAAATGCGCCGGCAGGCAAGGCGCTGGGCAATGGCGATGTGGGCTACAAAGTACCTGCTGAAATAGTGCCCCAATATTTCCATAAGCGGGGTGCTGTGGGCATGGCCCGCGACAATAACCCGGAAAAAGCCAGCAGCGGCTGCCAGTTTTACATTGTTACCGGCAAGGTGCAAACCGATGCCGACCTTACTAATGCAGAAAAGCGCATCGGGCGTCCTGTGCCGGCGGATCAGCGTAAAGTGTATAAAGAGATAGGCGGAACGCCCTTCCTGGACGCTAACTACACGGTGTTTGGCGAGGTGCTGGAAGGCATGGATGTAGTGGACAAAATTGCCAAAATGCCCCGCGATGGCGCCGACCGTCCCAAGACGGATATCCATATCCTGAAGCTGCGTGCAAAGAAGAAAAAGCGCTTTTTGTTTTTCTGATTCCCTGCTTAGCAAAGAGTGATGTTACCCGTATGAGCCGACCGTCTATTTGGTATAATTATCACCACAGGTAACCTTCAGGAATAGCACGAATCGCCATTACTTATTCCGGGCAGTCTTCGGTTTTGAATTGGCCGCCTGTTCCGGACCAAAGAATTTATCTGCAATAAAAAAACACCCGCTTTTACAGCGGGTGTTTTTTATTTTAAAGGCAGGCTTGCTTTTTATCGAAGCAACGTGACGTTGCCGGTAAGCTTCTCGTGCTTGCCATTCAGGAATACGCCTTCTACCTGGTAGATATATACGCCCTGAGGCTGTTCTTTGCCATTGTAGCGGCCATCCCAGCCACGGCCGTCGGTGCGGGTAGTTTCATATACTTTTTCGCCCCAGCGGTTGAAGATGGTAAGCCGGAAAGCGCCGAGTGAGCTTGCCAGATCCTGACGCGGGAAGAAGTAATCGTTGGTACCATCGCCATTGGGTGTAAATACATTCGGCATATCCAGGTAGCAGTCTTTACGCACTTCTACCGAATCGGTTGCGGAGCAATAGCCAATTGTAGCGGTGCTCCAATAAATGCCGGGCGCGGTTACCAGAATAGAGCTGGTGGTTTCACCGGTGCTCCAGCGCCAGATAGCGCCGCCATCGGTAGCGTTGGTATAATCCTGCAAAACAATAGGACCGGCACCGGGGCACATAGCTGTATCGCGGCCCAGATCTATACGGGGGATGCGCAGCACACGTACTTCCTTTTCCAGGGTGGTGTCCGGGCATACGCCAAAGCTCAGGGACAGTGTTACTGTATAGACGCCTTCATTTTCATAAGCATGGTTTGTCTGACCCACGCCACTCAGCGAGGTGCCGTCTCCGAAATCCCAGGTAATGCTGGAAGGCACTACATTCAGGCCCGCCTGCAGCACCACCTGTTGTCCTGCGCAGATGCTGTCGCGGTCTGTGGCAACAGTGATAGCAGGCATAGGTTCGATTGTTACTACCAGTGGCGAGCGGCGGCTTTCGCATTTGGCAGCCGTTTGCGATACAAAATAAACCGTGGTGCCAGGAGTATCCGTTTGTGGGACAGGCGTGGTTAAAAAGGTATCAAGCCCGGTTGCCGTGGTGTACCAGGTAAGGTTGGTGCCGGCGGCCGTTAGCGGTACAGCGATGGCATACTGGCAATAAATAACCGAATCGGTAAGCGGAGCATCCGGGATAGGGTTGATAACGACATTGAGTGTTGCCGGCGGGCTGGTACAGCCTCCGGTGCTGATAGCAGTTACGGTATAAAGTCCGGCATGATTGCCGATGGTTGCTACCGGTACAACGGGGTTGCCGCCTGTAGCTGTAAAGCTGCCGGGGCCAATCCACTGATAGGTTACCGGCGATACATCTGTGATTACATGCAGCTCCAGTTGGGTGGAATCGCAGATAGGACCATTGTAAGAAGCCACAGGTAGCGCCGGGCTTTGATTCACCGATACATTCACAGTGCCAGGGTTGGAACTACAGCCATCCACAGTAGCCACGGCACTGTATACACCGGTATGGCCCGGAGTAACAGGGAAGAGCGTATTCACTGCGTTGGTACTATTATAACCGCCGGGGCCGGTGATAGTCCAGGTGGCTGAAATATCTGTTGTGGCAGTGAGCACCAGCGAGTCGCCGGTACACACCGGGTTGGGTGTTGCCGTAATAACCGGCTGATTGGGCCTTGGTTTAATAATGACTTCTATGGGTACCCGCACACTTTCACAGGTATCGGTATAATTGCTGACCCACCAGGTAAAGGTCCCGGCTACATCTGTATTGGGGATAGGCGGCCCGGGTAGCGGGAAGCCGCCGGTAGCCTCTGTCCACCAGTGGAATGGCCCTCCTGTGGCACTTAAGGGAACGACGACATCGCCCTGGCAGTAGGTGATGGGTGAGGTAACAGAGGGTGGCGGCACATAAGCGCCGGTAGGGTTAAAGGTCAGTTCCAGGGTATCTACGCCGCAGGGACCGGAGCCAACCGCATAATAAGTGATGGGGCCGCAAACCACCGCCATGACGGTATCGCCCACGGTATCCAGCAGGCCGGTAGTGGGGAACCAGCTCCAGTCATAACCGGGGTCGCCCACCACGCCCAGCAATACCGTATCGCAAAGGCCGCAGGCGCCGCCCAGGCCGGTAGTATCGCCAGATACATAAGGAATATTATCTACCACCAGTGTAGGAGAGGTAGCCGAAAGCGCCTCATCCAGGTCGGAAGTAGTCAGGATATAAGCATAGCTGAAAGAAGTGCTGTCGCCGGGGGCAAGGTCTTCTACATGAAAGGTAAGGCCTATGCCAACATCGTTGGTGTAGGTAGCGCCCTGTGTATAAGAGAAAATATCGCTGCCCGTTTGATTGTACAGTTGTTGGCTGGTGCTGGAAGGAGAAAGACCCCCGGTAAGTATCCAGCATTTGGCCCGGCAATCTTTGGTGCCCAGGCCCAGGTAGGGGCTGCCCGTACTGGAAGTACCCACTGCAGACACCAGGGTATTACCATTGGGATTGGGCAACTGGTACACAATCGTGTTGGTAGTGGAAAAAGAGCCGCCCGGCCAGGATTCATCATTGTCCGGGTCCACGGTACGCGTATAATAAACGTCCGGTATAGCCGTGGTACCGTTATTTTTCAGGGTTATTTTTATAATGAAATACGCTTTGTCGGAAGGTACCGTGGTGGTTTGACGGATGGCAAGATTGCCCATGGTGCCTTCCCACACGCCCTGAACGCCACTGCCTATAGTGGCGTGGCTGACATTGGCGCCGCTGAGGCCGCCACCGCCGGTATAACCGGTAGCACCACTGGATTGCAGGTTGGGATAGTAAGCGATGCCTTCCGCACCGGTACCTATCTGGATTTTCCACCCTTCCTGCGGCGAACCAGGCATAAAATAGTCACCCATGTAAGCAGGTGTCCCGACAGTCCAGCCATCTTTTTGCGGGTCAGACACAAAGCCCAGGATGTTGGACAAAAAGCCGTAAACGCCTGTGGCCGGGTTATAAACGATTTGTCCGCCACCGGCGTGGGCATGGTATCCGGATGGGGCATCTACCGTTGAGCCAAAAGAGCCATTATTGGCGACCCCTACCTCTACATAGGAACCTTGTAAAAATACATTGCCCGATACCAGTTGGGCAAATGATGCCGTGCTGGATAGTGCCAGGGCACCAAGTAAAGCCAGGCGAAGTGAAGTTGTAAAGCTGCGCATACGCAAATAATAGACGTTGTTTCCAGGAAAAAAGATAGGGTAAGACTACATAATCGCCTCGTCCTAATTTAATTTTCAAAGCTAAACAACCTGCCGGAAACCGCCAATGTTTTTGTGCGCCCTACGCCGGCTACAACTGACCTTCTTTCTGAAGGAGCACCGTTGCTTCTTTACCTACCGTATTGCTGATTACAAAGCGATGCAGGTGTTCGCCATCCCTGATGTACACATGCGCCACACAGGGCTTTACCGTTCCTTCTTTTATGGCAATAATTCGCAGCTTGCCGCCCTGCCCCAGCGGCAGGCGCACCTGTTGTGGCGCGGCGCGCAGCACAAAGCGGTTCAGCAGGGGGCGGTCGTTGTACATAAGCGTAATCTCATCGCCGTCTGCCGGGCCGGTTGCATCAAACACCGATACTTCCAGCACCTCGCTGCTGCAAATAATGGAGGCTGCCTCGCCATCGGTAAGGTGCAGGCCGCCGGAGGTGTCTATGGGTGGCGGCACTGTATCGCGGGCAGCTGCTTTTTTATTGCTTTTTGAGAAATAAAACTTCCTGGGCGATGGTTTCTGATTGGCCGGCATGTTTTCCAGACTGGGCGCAGCTGCCAGCTTTGCCGTAGTATCTCCGGGTGTTTTTGCTGCAGGCAGTGGCGCGGGTAAAGCGGTGGTGGCAACAGGTGCTGCTACTGCCGGTAAGGCAGGTGTTGCCACAGGTTCCGGGGGTGCTGCCGCAAATAATTTGCGCAATACGTCGGAAGCATTAAAGCTCAGGGAACCGGAGCTGCAACGGTTGTTGTTGTATTCATTGGCGCCGGTAGTGCCAAACAGGCCGGGCCGTCCGGCACTGGCATTGGGAGCAAATAAAAGGGTGGCGCTAATGCGGCAGATGTAGGCTCTGCTGTCGAAATTACGGCTGTATTCTATGCTTTGTTCCGTAAAGCTGAGTGTTTTTTCTTCCCGGTTGATAAGTCCTATGAGGTTGGCGCGTGTTTCGTTGCCCGGCGTGGCATAAAGCAGGGAATAACCTTTGAGTGCGCCATGTACGCCCTCTGTGAAATGCAGCTCATACGTAAAACTTTCTCCGCCGGGAAAGCCAAGCGTGCCCTTTAAAACCGTTTCCTGGCCGGCGGCGCCAGTGCTTATCAGTAGGGATAGCAGAACAATCAAATACTTCATAGGCAGAGAGCAAGCGAAGTTCTGAAACAGAATGTTGGGGATTTTTGAAATAATGCCCTGTCTTGTGCTGCCTATCTTTGCAACCGCCGGAAGCCCGGGCATGGTGCCCGCCCGCTGCCGGCCTCTTTTCTGATTATGACCCGCGTTTACGAAAATATACTGGAAACCATTGGCAATACGCCGCTGGTGCGCCTCAACAGTGTTACCAAAGATCTGCCCTGCCCGGTGTATGCCAAAATAGAATATGGCAATCCCGGAAACTCCATTAAAGACCGTATGGCCCTCAAGATGATTGAGGTGGCCGAAGCGGATGGCCGCCTGAAACCCGGCGGTACCATCATCGAAGGTACCAGCGGCAACACCGGCATGGGCCTCGCTATCGCCGCCATCATCAAAGGCTACAAATGCATTTTTACCACCACCGACAAGCAGTCTAAAGAAAAGGCAGACATCCTGCGCGCCATGGGCGCCGAGGTAATCGTTTGCCCTACAGACGTGGCGCCGGAAGATCCGCGCAGCTATTATTCGGTTTCAAAACGCCTGGCCGAAGAAGTGCCCAACAGCTGGTACGTGAACCAATACGACAACCTCGCCAACCGGCAGGCACATTACGAACAGACCGGCCCGGAAATCTGGGAGCAAACAGATGGCCGCGTGACGCATCTTGTTGTTGCAGCCGGCACGGGCGGCACTGTGATTGGTACCGGTGAATACCTGAAAGAGCAAAACCCCCATGTGCAGGTCTGGGCCATAGATTCGTACGGCTCGCTGCTGAAGAAATGGTGGGAAACCGGAGAGCTGGATATGAACGAGGTGTACCCCTACATCTCAGAAGGCTTTGGCGAAGACTTTGTACCGGCCAACTACAAGCGTGAAGTCATTGATTTATTTGAAAAAGTAACCGACAAAGACGGCGCCGTGATGGCCCGCCGCATCTCTAAGGAAGAAGGCATCTTCGTAGGCTACTCTGCTGGCAGCGTGATAGCCGGCCTCAATCAGCTCAAAGACAAGCTAAAACCCGAAGACTTTGTGGTGGTGATTTTCCACGACCACGGCAGCCGCTATGTGGGCAAAATCTACAACGACGAATGGATGCTCGAAAAGGGATTCCTGGAAGTTAAAACTGCCAAAGACCTGCTGGGTGGCCGCGGGCGCCGGGTGATTTACACCGTTTCGCCGGAAGATACGGTGGCTACCGCGCTGCAACTGATGCAGCAACACGACATTAGCCAGGTGCCGGTGCTGGACGGCATGAAGTCCGTAGGCACGCTCACGCAGGGCGGCCTGCTGAAGCGCCTTTCCGGTCACGGTCATCTGCGGCAAATGAAAGTAAGCCAGGTTATGGAAGCGCCCCTGCCCGAGGTAAGCCCCGAAACGGATATCGCTGCGGTGCGTGCCACACTCCAAACCGCGCCCGCCGTGCTTTTAAAAGACGATAGCGGCAGCTATCATATCCTGACCCAGCAAGACCTGCTGCTGACCATTTCTTAAACTAAAATCAGGATGTCTTCCTTTATCAAACGATACATTACAGAACCGCCGGTGTTTTTTCCACTGGCGGTTTTGTTTCACCTCTATTTATTGGGCGGCGCCCTTTTTGCCTTTGCAGGAGAAAGCATGGATGCCGGCATGTGGCTGAAGCTCGGCTGGCTGGCCCTGGCCCTGCTCTTTACCATTTTTATTTGCGCTTTCAGGAAATGGGCTGCTTTCGGCTACATCCTACTAACCGCGGCCGGACTGGCGATTCAGTATTTTACCGCAAAGCACGATATGTGGCATTTTGTGGCCCTTGCTGCTTTCCCTTTTGATGTCATCTACACCAGCCTGCTGCTTTTCTTCTTTAAACGCTTTGAATAGATAATGAAACCCTGGCTGCACGTAAAGGATATGATGGGCCGTGAGGTGCTGCTGCAGGCGCCGCCGCAGCGGATTGTTTCCGTAGTGCCCAGTCAAACAGAGCTGCTTTATGATTTAGGATTGGAAGAAGAAGTGATTGGCATCACTAAATTCTGTATTCACCCCAGGCAATGGTTTCGCAGTAAGGAAAGGGTGGGCGGTACCAAAAATCTGAATCTTGAAAAAATAGCAGTCCTCCGTCCCGACCTGATTCTGGCCAATAAAGAAGAAAATGAAAAGGCGCAGATAGAAGCGCTGCAGCAGATAGCGCCGGTGTGGCTCAGCGATATTGCCAGCCTGCCACAGGCGCTGCAGATGATTCAGGCAGTGGGCGACCTGTGTGATCGCAGCCGGAAAGCAACGGAAATAGCAGCCGCTGTTCAGCAAAATTTTGAGCAGCTGACGCTGCAAAGCTGGCCGCGGCGGGTAGCTTATGCCATCTGGCGCAATCCCTGGATGTGGGCAGGCGGCGGAACTTTTATTGATGACCTGCTGCACCGTATGGGCTGGCAAAATGTGTTGGCAGAACAGACGCGTTACCCGGAAGCGTCCCTGCCGCAAATCCATCAGTTAAAGCCTGAACTGATTTTGCTTTCCTCCGAGCCGTACCCTTTTGCCGAAAAGCATCTTTCTGAAGTAGTTGCAGCCTGCCCGGGCGCACGTATGCTGTTGGTAGATGGAGAAATGTTTAGCTGGTATGGCAGCCGGCTGTTGCAGGCGCCGCATTATTTTGAACAATTAATGCAGGAAGCTGGCAACAATTAGTAACAGGTATCCGGGAAATGTTGCTCATGTTCACGCAAAAAACATAAAGCCCCGCTCCAGTTGGTGCGGGGCTGCTACTTAAGCTATTTTAATTTTATTACAGTTTCTGCAAAGGCAGGCTCACCGGGCCTAAATTGGTTTGCAGCCTTAAGAGGTAGGTGCCTGCCGGTAAATGCTGCACATTCAGCCGGTGTGCGTCCGGACGATCGGCGGTGCTTTCCAGGACTACGGCGCCTAAAGCATTAAGCACCGTGACTTTCAGCAAACGCGCTTGCCCGCTGGTGATGTAGCATTGGTCTTGCGCAGGGTTGGGGTACACGGAAATTCCTTTTTCTGCCCCCACATTTTTTACGCTTAATGCAGGCGTAACAATGATACTGGTGGTATCAGCACCGCATTCGCCTGTTACAATCAGCGATACAGTAAAGGGCCCGGTGCTGCTGTAGGTATAAGATTCCGAAGCAGTGCCGGTAAGAATTCCCGAGCCATCGCCAAAGTTCCAAAAATAGAAATCAACGTGCTGCGGGTCTTCTGCTACAAAAGTGTAAGCAGCGCCGGCGTGTGTTTCTGAAATACCGCTCACAGACGGCAGGGGGCGTATCGTCACTTTTACGGAATCGGACAGGGTAGTGGCGCCAGTGGCGCCGCAGGTCAGGGTATAGCGGTAATAAATGGTGCCGGAAGGGCTGGCGTAAAGGGTGTCATCGGTAGCATCGGGAATGTCGGTCCATCCTGTCAGGCCATCTGTAGAGCTTTGCCATTGCACATCCAGGAAAGGTGCTGCAGCCGTATCTGCATTATCCCAAAGCACATGCAGCAACACCGTACTGCCGGTGCAAACGCTGGTATCTGAGGCGAAAACATCCTGGCTGAGCGGTGCTCCTTCGCAGGCTGCTGCTGTGATGCTGAGGGTGGCTGTATCCGCGCCACAGCTATTGGAAACAATCAGGGTAACCGTATAGCTGCCCGGAGCTTCATAGGTATGTGCGGCCGTGGTGCCGCTGGCCGTGGTGGCGTCACCAAACGTCCAGGTGTAGGTGCTGGCATCTGTTACTGCAACCGGTGTAAAGTTGTACGACAATAAACTGTGGGTCTCAGAAATAGCGGTTACACTGGGCAGCGGAGCGAGGCTGATGGTCAGCACGTTGGAGGGTGCTGCCAGGCCGCTGGCCGAGCAACTGTCCATAAAACGGTACTCCGTATTTGCCGTGGCCGAAGTAATAAGCGCAGGCGTGGTAGCGCCGCTGATGGTGGTCCAGGAACCTGTGCTGCCCGCAGGCCGGCTTTGCCAGTAGTAACTGATGCCCGGGCCGGTGCTCTGGCCGGTTGCCGTCAGGGTAAAGGATGCTTCCGGGCAGGGCGCGGTGCTGGGGCCGGTGATGACGGCTACATTGGGCATGCCGGAACAAGGTGTAATGCTGGCTGGTTCGTCTGCGCCCCGGTAAGGAGGTGTAGCGCGCAGGTTGCCGTCAATATCAGTGGTGATGCCGGTGACCGCAGTACCTGCCAGTGCCGGGTCGCCAACAGAGCTGCCGGTGAGGTGCAGGTCGGTTTCCGACACATAATGCACAGTGGCGGTATTGGAATTTGTTTCGCTGGATACGGCAGCCTGATAGCCGGCCATCGTGGTGTAAAGCGTGCCGGTTACACGGGCAATATTGCCGCTGCTTATATCATAGGTATTGTCGTGCAGGTCCAGGGTGCTGTTGTTTGTGCTGTAAATGATGCCCGCGTGTGGCGAAACCCCGCCGCTTCGTTCATTTACAAACAGGTTGTTGGAAATGTGGAATACACTGCCGGCATTGGTGGCATCAAAAGAAAATCCGGCAGAATTCACCGTGCCTGCTGTGCCGCCCGTGGAGGCGCCGCCAATGCGGACGCTGTTGAAATGAATATCTGCTACAATCGGATTGCCGGCGCTGTTGGTACCGAATTCAATGCCGTAAACCTGCTTGCTGCCCGGATTGGGCGCGGTGAGGGAAATAAAATTGTTTACAATGCGCACATAAGACTGACCCGGATTTACAGAACGGAAGCACATACCGTACACCGTAGTAGTATAGCTGCTGTTGTCCATGTTGTACATCTTGTTGCGTGTAATGATGGCAGTGTCCATCTGGAAATCGTAGAGAATGCCAAAGATGCCGGTGCTGGAAGTGCCGCTGGGGCCGGTGCTGTAGAAAAAGTTGGAATCAATGGTTACATACCCGGTGCCGGCCTGGCCCCAGAACCCGGCAAAGTTGATGTTCACAAATTCGCAGCCATACACACGCAGGTTGTTGTTTTTATTCGCGTTCGTTCCCGAAGAATTCATGTAGTAACGCGCGCCGGTAAACTTTAGATACTCAAATGCATTATCGGAGTTGCCGCTGGGATTGCTGGCAGCGGTATTAATGTAAATGGATTTATTGCCGGAAGAGCCGGAGGTATAACCATTGAAGTTGCACCAGCGGAAATTGTTGTTGCAGGCGCCGTTGATCAGCCAGAGGCAATAGGCGGTGGAAGAGGTGCCCTGCTGATCAAGCGTCAGCGCGCGGGTGGTGCCCACACCGCCCGGCCGGCCATCTATGATTACCCAGTCGGCGTCATCCATTTTGATAAGGGCGCTGCTGCTGCCTGTGGTGCCGGAGATGGTTACAGCAGTGACGCCGGCAGCAGGCCGGATGGTGATGGTATTGGTGGCGCTGGCGCCGGCTTTGGCAGTGAGCAGGATAGGATAACTCTCCGAGCCGCTGGTATAGCCGCTTTTAAGCTCAATAATATAAGGCTGGGTGAGTGTGGCAGGAATAGCAGCGTAGGCCGCGCCGATGGAAGCATAAGTGCCCAGTACCGTACTTCCATTTTTTAGGTCAACCGTACCGGTTTGCGCCGGTGCTTTTAGCGCGGCACCGGCCAGGCAGCATACGGCAAGAAAGGTTGTGTAAAGCAGTTTTTTCATAAGAGACAAGGTGTTTATTAGGTTGAAAATAGGAAAAATATTTAAGTGGTGAAAAAGCATGCGTGTGCTTCCATAAGAAGACGGATGCTATCACCACCAGCGTTTGGGTGGTGTCTTATCAATATTCCTGTGCTGTTCCTGCCTGCCACTTTTCCTGAACCGCTTTACCCAAACCTATCCTTATCCCTGCTTGTCTTTTTCTGCATGCTTTCCCGGAACGCCTTTGTCAAATCCACGCCGGTCTGATTGGCCAGGGCCAGCAATACCCACAGCACATCGGCCATTTCTTCGGAAAGGTTTTTACCTAAGTCGCTTTCCTTGCTTTTCTGATCGCCAAAGCGGCGCACCATAACGCGGCTCAGCTCGCCTACTTCTTCCATCAGCACACCCAGATTGGTGAGTTCTGAGAAATAGCCTTTGCCAATTGTTTGGATCCATTCGTCCACTTCCTGTTGTGCGCCGGAAAGCGTTAATTCTTGCATCTGTGCTTTGTTTGTGTGGGTAAATTACTGCAACTTCACGCTTCTTTATAAAAGAAAATAAACATTCGCGGCAGCGTGTACCGGATAGCCGCATTTCTGTTCCATGCAAACTTATTCTTCTGATGTGGAAGCGGCCCAGGCTCTTGCCGCCCGCTATGCCGATTTAAAAATAGCTATTAGCCGCGTGATCGTGGGCCAGCAGGAAGTAGTGGATCAGCTGCTGATGAGCATCCTCTGCAACGGCCACTCGCTGCTGGTAGGCGTGCCCGGACTGGCTAAAACGCTGCTGGTTAAAACACTGGCCGATGTGCTGGAGCTGAGCTTTAAGCGCATTCAGTTTACCCCGGACCTGATGCCCAGCGATATTACCGGCGCCGAAATTCTGAACGAGCAACGGCAGTTTCAATTCCTGAAAGGTCCCATCTTCGCCAACATCGTGCTGGCCGATGAAATTAACCGGACGCCGCCCAAAACCCAGGCCGCGCTGCTCGAAGCCATGCAGGAACGCCAGATTACAGCAGCCGGACAGCTGTATTCCCTGCCCGCGCCTTTTTTTGTGCTGGCTACCCAAAACCCTATTGAGCAGGAAGGCACTTACCCGCTGCCGGAAGCACAGCTGGACCGCTTTATGTTTATGATTCTGCTGGATTATCCTTCGTTTCAGGAAGAGGTAGACATTGTGCGGCAGACCACCGGCACGCAGCAAAAAGATTTGCCCAAGGTGATGAGCGGTGAGGATATTCTTTTCTTCCAGCATCTGGTGCGCCGCGTGCCGGTACCCGATAATGTGCTGGAATACGCGGTAGGACTGGTGCATAAAACCCGGCCTTCGGCCAGCAATACGCAGGCCGCACAGTTTATTGCCTATGGCGCCGGTCCGCGGGCCTCGCAATACCTGATTCTGGGCGCTAAATGCCACGCGCTGCTGCATGGCAAATACTCGCCCGATATCGAAGATGTAAAGGCCATTGCCCCTGCGGTGCTGCGCCACCGCGTGGTGCGCAATTATAAAGCAGAAGCCGAAGGCATTTCGCAGGACAGCCTGATTGGACAGTTGCTGTGATCGTTAAGGTTGACTGGTTGACTAGTTAACAGGTTGATAGGTTAACAGGTTAATCAACATCTGGTTAGGCGAAGGCTCTGGCCTTCGTCTGCTATATTTCGTAGGCTTTGCCTACGAAATATAGCAGGTAGCCGAAGTCTACAAGATAATACGGCGTTGGCTCCTAAACTTTGCATGGGACACAGTGGAGCCAACGCCGAACTGTGATACACTCATCAATTCATCAACTCCTCAATTCATCAACCCCTCAACCATGAAAACAACCGAAGAAAAAGCCCTTTTTCTGCAACAGGAATTTCCGGCCTTATTGCGCGGGCTAAACCCGGACACGCCGCCACTTTGGGGTAAAATGAAGGTGCAGCAAATGATAGAGCATTTTTCAGATGCCCTGCGTATTGCCAATGGCAAAGACGTTTATAATACCGTGTTGCCGCCCGAACAGGTGGAAAAGATGCAGGCCTTTTTGCGCAGCGAAAAGCCGTTCCGGGAAAATACCATTAATCCCATGCTGGCCAGTGAGCCGCAGCCGGAGCGGTGGCCTTCGGCGCCCGATGCCATCGGCGAGCTGGAGCAGGAAGTGAACGACCTGCTGGACGTTTATGCGCAGGACAAAGAAAAGCTGATCACCAACCCGTTGTTTGGCGATTTGAATTACGATGATCAGCTGCAGCTGCTTTACAAGCATGCGCTGCACCACCTGCGTCAGTTCGGGGTATCATACCCGGTTGGGTAGTCGTAGTGGAACCTTACCACTTTAAGGTGCACGAAAAGATGATCCCACTGTTTCAGTATTTTATACTCTTTATTGCGCCAGAGCGGAATCGGCTCGTCATTTAGCTGGAAGAGAAAACCGTAGGGTACATCGTGCTCACAATTTACATCTATCTTAAACGCCTTTTTGACAAACCCGTAGCGCGGATCCAGCACGGCCTGCCAGTTAGGAAACACCACGCCAATGGTGCTGTTGCTCCAGGGTTGTGCTTCTATCCATTTAATAGCTGCTTTTTGCGTCAGCACCGTATGCCGGTAGCTCATGTCTGCGGTGTCATTGAATTGCTTCAGATCCATATGGCGCACTGCCAGCACCGTGCCGGCTACGCTTAGCAGCGCCGCCAGGCTCCACGAAACCGCCGGGCGGAACCTGCCAAACAAGGATGTTGCCCCATAAGCAGCCAGCGTCATCACGAAGGGAAATACATAGAGCATGTAGCGCGCCAGGTAAAAATTGAGCGCGGCAAACACGATGGCGATCACAATAAAAGCAGTGAACAGCAGGGCTGCGTCTTTTGCCTGCTGATGCGCCTTTCTGCGTGTGGCTGCTACCAGCCCAATAATAAAGAAAATACCCGCCAGCCAGCGGCCCCAGCGGATAAACACGTCCTGTGTAATGTGCCAAATGGAATTCAAAATGCTGGACACATCGTGGCGGATATAGCCTACATGCAGCGGGAAAAAGTACCAGCCGTTCTGCGCTTTCTGAATTATCAGGAAAAGGGCAAAAACAGCCAGCGGCACGCAGGCAATCAGAAATAATTTCCAGCGCTTCCAGGTGAAAAAATCTTTTGCCTGCAACGAACGGACAAACAGGAAAAAAAGCACGGCTGCCGGAATCACAATGGCCGATTCCTTGCACATCATAGCCAGCGAAGCGGCCAGCGCATATTGCCCCCAACGGTTTTGAATAATGGCAAACAAGGCCCAAACGGTAAAGAGCGTCAGCATCATTTCCGGCATCACAATGGCAGCCATGGCATAAAAAACCGGCGTAAAAGCCAGCAGCAGGGTAGCAAGAAGCCCTGCAACAGCACCAAAAAATTTTTGGGTGTAATAAAAAGTAAGGAACAGCGTGAGGCAGCCCAGTATCAGGGAAAAAGTATGACCGCTTACCACGCCATCCCCGAAAAATTTATAGAATGCCGCATAGCTTGCCACCGCCAGCAATGGATGCCCCCGGGAATATTCCGGGTCCAGCGCGGCAGGCAAAATGGAAATGGTGCCATTGTCTTTCATGGCCAGCGCGCCCGGCGCATACACGCCCAGCTCATCCCAGAAATAGGGCAGGGAAAGGTCCGGGATTTTACAGAGAATAAAAGCCAGCGTAATCAGCGAAAAGCATATCCAGGATGCCACCGGCGAAATGCGGAAATTCATAAGTGCAAACATAATCGCTGACTGTGTGCCGGCAATCGGGAACAGAATAATCACACCATTTCATTTGCTTGCGCTTTCATCTTCGCCGCGCCTTTACACATCTTTGCGCCTTTGCGTGAAACGCCAAACACCAAAGCCATAAATTTGCTTCCATGTCTGTAACCCAACTCAGAAACTACGCCGAAGGGCGCTGGCATAAAGCCTCCGGCAAATCCGAAACGCTGTTCAACGCCATCACCGGCGAACCGATATACGAAGCTTCATCCGCAGGACTGGACTTTGGCGCCATGATGCGCTACGCCCGTCAGGTGGGCGGCCCGCAACTGCGCAAACTGACTTTTCACGAACGTGGCCGCATGCTGAAAGCCCTGGCTTTTTACCTGCTGGAACGCAAAGAATATTTTTATGAAATCGCAGCCCTTTCCGGCGCTACACGCTCCGATAACTGGATAGATATTGAAGGCGGCATCGGTAATCTCTTCAGCTATGCTTCCCTGCGCCGGCAGTTTCCCAACGAGCGCTATTATGTGGAAGGCGATGCTGTGAAGCTTTCCAAGAACAATACCTTCATCGGCCACCACATTATGGTGCCGCGCGAAGGTGTGGCCATCCACATCAATGCCTTCAACTTCCCCGTGTGGGGTATGCTGGAAAAGGTAGCGGTCAACCTGCTGGCCGGCGTGCCGGCGATTGTAAAGCCCGCCACGCTCACCAGCTATATTACCGAAGCGGTGTTTGAGGAAATTATTAAATCAGAAATCCTGCCCGAAGGTTCCCTGCAACTGATTTGCGGTTCTGCCCGCGGCATCCTCGATACCATAGAAAACGGCGATGTGGTCACCTTTACAGGCAGCGCCAGTACCGGACAAATGCTGAAAAGCCATCCACGCATCATCAGCGAAGCAGTGCCTTTTAACCTGGAAGCCGATTCGCTGAACGCCTGTGTGCTGGGCCCGGACGTGCAGGCCGGCAGCGCTGAATTTGATATTTTTATTAAAGAAGTGGTGCGCGAGATGACGGCTAAAGCCGGACAGAAATGTACAGCCATCCGCCGCATCATTGTGCCGGCAGAAAAGGTGGAAGATGTGCAGATAGCGCTGGGCAAAAGGCTGGCCGGCGTTACCATTGGCGACCCGAAAGTGGAAGGCGTGCGCATGGGTGCCCTGGCCGGTGAAAGCCAGCGGAAGGAAGTGCGCGAAAAAATCGCGGAGCTTTCCAAAACGCAGGAAATCGTAATTGGCAACCTGGACAATTTTGAAGTGGTAGGCGCAGACAAAGAAAAAGGCGCCTTCCTGCCGCCGATTGTTTTCTTTAACGATGACCCTTTTAAAAAGCAGGATGGCCACCAGATAGAAGCCTTTGGTCCGGTAAGCACCATCATGCCTTACAATGATTTAGACGATGCCATTCAGCTGGCTAAAATGGGCCGCGGCTCACTGGTTTGCTCGGTGGTTACCAACAGCGATGAAGTGGCCCGCGAATTTGTGCTGGGCACCGCGGTAATGCACGGTCGTATTTTAATTTTAAATGCCGAGTGCGCCCGCGAAAGCACCGGTCATGGCTCGCCCATGCCGATGCTCATTCATGGCGGTCCGGGCCGCGCCGGCGGCGGTGAGGAAATGGGCGGCAAGCGCGGGGTGATGCATTATCTGCAACGTACGGCCATTCAGGGTTCGCCGAGCATGATTACGGCGGTGACAAACGTCTATCAGCAGCACGCAAAGCAAAACGAAACCGAAGTGCATCCTTTCCGCAAGCACTTTGAGGATTTAAAAGTGGGCGACACACTCATTACCGCGAAGCATACTGTTACCGAAACCGACATCACCAATTTTGCCAACGTGAGCGGCGATAATTTCTACGCCCACATGGATGCCACCAGCCTGGAAGGCACCATCTTTGAACAGCGCGTGGCGCACGGTTATTTCATTTTATCTAAAGCCGCCGGCTTGTTTGTAGATGGCAAAAAAGGCCCGGTGCTGCTGAATTACGGCATTGATGAATGCCGCTTTACCAAGCCGGTTTATCCCGGCATGACCATTGGCGTGCGCTTTACGGTAAAGGAAAAAGTGGACCAGGAACAGCGCGATGAAAATGATGTGCCCAAAGGCATCGTGAAGTGGCTGGTGGATGTGTATGACGAAACCGGCGAAACGGTAGCCATTGCGACCATTTTGACGATGGTGAAGAAAAGGGGTTGACAAGTTAACAGGTTGACAGGGTTACAAGTCATAGAGACAGGGCATGCCCTGTCTCTACTCGTTTAGGGTAATAGCAATTTTCCCGCGCCCGTTCATTACAGGCTGGGATAATGGAGTTGGGGAATGAAATTGTGCGGCAACAACCTGCTGATTTTCCTGAGTGCTTCCTTCGTAAGGCCGTTAGGGTGTTTCGTGCAGGTTGCTTCGGATGAGCGGGCAGCCCCAACGTTTGGTCGTGATTGATAGCCGCTCATCCTCGCAAGGACGCGAGGAAAAGGTCTTTATAAAAAAGAGGCATTTATCATACATAAACTATTTTATAAAATTTATTAATAATTACTAAAGCGCCGACTTATAAGGAACCATTACCCCAAAACAAAAGCCCTTCCATTCCGGAAGGGCTTCTTGGTACTTACTAATAATGCTGCTTATTTGCTGCCGCCTACTTCTTCGGTGGCAGGCTCTATTTCGAAAGTGATTTTCTGTTCCTTGTCATCAAAGTTGGCATACACCGTATCGCCGGGTTTGATGGTGTGGTTCAGTAATTCTTCCGCCAGCGGGTCTTCCAGATATTTCTGAATGGCCCGGTGCAGCGGGCGGGCGCCAAACTGCTGATCGTACCCTTTTTCAGCCAGGTATTTCTTCGCATCCTCGCTTAGTTTCAGTTCAAAGCCCAGGGCACTCATCCGCTTCATCACATCTTTCATGATGATGTCTATGATTTGGTTGATTTGCTCCTGCTCCAGGCTGTTGAAGATAATGACATCATCAATCCGGTTCAGGAACTCGGGGCTGAAGGTGCGTTTCAGGGCTTTTTCAATCACGCCGCGGTTGTTTTCATCAGCAGCTGCGGTACGCGCGCTGGTGGCAAAACCTACGCCTTCTCCAAAGTCTTTCAACTGGCGCACGCCGATGTTGGAAGTCATGATGATGAGCGTGTTTTTAAAATCCACTTTGCGGCCCAGGCCATCTGTCAGCTGACCATCGTCCAGCACCTGCAGCAGGATGTTGAAGATATCCGGGTGGGCTTTTTCAATTTCATCCAGAAGCACCACGCAGTAAGGCTTGCGGCGTACTTTTTCGGTAAGCTGTCCGCCTTCTTCGTAACCTACATATCCCGGAGGCGCGCCGATGAGGCGGCTGAGGCTGAATTTCTCCATGTACTCGCTCATGTCTACACGGATGAGCGCATCATCGCTGTCAAACATATAGCGGGCCAGGGCGCGGGCTAGCTCGGTTTTGCCGACACCGGTAGGGCCCAGGAAGATAAACGAACCAATAGGTTTTTTCGGGTCTTTGAGGCCCACGCGGTTGCGCTGAATGGCTTTTACCACTTTGCTGATGGCTTCGTCCTGTCCAACCACCGCGCCCTGCAGGTCTTCGCCCATGCGGCGCAGCTTCTGGCTTTCGGCCTCTACCATGCGCATAACCGGTATGCCGGTCATCATGGAAATAACTTCCGCGATGTTTTCCTCGGTAATGGGGTAGCGTTTGGTTTTCGCTTCTTCTTCCCACTCGTGCTTGGCGCGTTCCAATTCTTCGCCCAATTTTTTCTCGCGGTCGCGCAGCTCTGCGGCCAGCTCAAACTTCTGGCTTTTCACCACGTTGTTTTTCTGCTGCTTGATGTCCTCGATCTTCTTCTCCAGATCCAGGATGTTTTGCGGCACATTGATGTTTTTGAGGTGTACGCGGGCGCCTACTTCATCCATGACATCAATGGCTTTATCGGGCAGCAGGCGGTCGGTTACATAACGGTCGCTCAGCTTCACGCAGGCCTCAATGGCTTCCTGGTCGTAGGCTACGTTGTGAAACTCTTCGTAGCGCGGACGGATGTTGTTGAGAATGGTAATGGTTTCTTCCACGCTGGGCGGTTCTACCATTACTTTCTGGAAACGGCGGTCCAGGGCGCCGTCTTTCTCAATATACATGCGGTATTCATCCAGCGTGCTGGCGCCAATGCATTGCAGGTCGCCGCGGGCAAGGGCCGGTTTAAAGATGTTGGAAGCATCCAGCGAGCCGGAAGCGCCGCCGGCGCCAACGATGGTGTGAATCTCGTCAATGAAAAGAATCACGTCCTTGTTTTTTTCCAGCTCGGTCATGATAGCTTTCATGCGCTCTTCAAACTGACCACGGTACTTGGTGCCGGCAACGAGTGCGGCAAGATCCAGGCTGATGACGCGCTTGTCGAACAGCACGCGGCTCACCTTGCGCTGAATGATGCGCAGGGCCAGGCCTTCCACAATCGCGGTTTTACCCACGCCGGGTTCGCCAATCAGAATCGGGTTGTTTTTCTTGCGGCGGGAAAGAATCTGGCTCACGCGCTCAATTTCTTCTTCGCGGCCTACAATGGGGTCAAGATTCCCCAACTCGGCCATCTTGGTGATGTCGCGTCCGAAATTGTCGAGCACAGGTGTTTTGCTTTTGGCGCCACCAGTGCGGCGGGCCTGCTGGTACTGTTTGCGCTCGTCGTCATCGTCAAATTCTTCGCCGGGATCATTGTATTCGGCAGTGGGGCCGTGCCCCTGCAGAATGGAAAGTTCATTTTTGAAGCGTTCGTAATCCACTTCGTGTTGTTTCAGGATTTGTGTGGCCACGTTTTCATTGTTTTTAAGGATGGAAAGCATCAGGTGCTCTGTTTCCACCGTAGCGCTTTTGAGCGTTTTGGCTTCCAGAACCGTGATGCGGATAACCTTTTCGGCCTGCTTGGTCAGCGGCAGCGAATTGATGTTGGCCAGTGGGCGGCTTGCTTTATCCTTGATGGCCATTTCCAACTCGCGGCGCAGTTCAAACAGATCGATGCTCATGCTCTGTAAAACCTGTACCGCCAGCCCTTCGCCTTCGCGCAGGAGGCCCAGCAGGATGTGCTCGGTGCCAATAAAATCATTGCCCAGCCGTAACGCTTCCTCGCGGCTATAGGAAATGACTTCCTTGACTTTTTGTGAGAAATTAGAATCCATTGTTTATAATCTGTTCGGTCTTAGGTGAGGTAAAAAATCTGTGTTACAATATTAACGAAAGGAAACCGGTTTTTGTATTGAACCTGACTATGGCTTTATGTGCTACTTTAGTCTTTTCCAAGGCCGCAAGGCTCCGTTCCAAAACAAGTTTTTTTTCTTTCCTGATGGATTTCAAAATTGATACCAAAGAAAATTACAGCATCATCCGGCTGCCTCAAACCGTTCTGGATGCTAATATGGCAGAAGAGCTGGCAGCCGCCTGCCGGCAACTGTCCCAAAACGGCAGTCTGAATTATATTGTTGATTTAGCCCTGGTGCCGGCAGCAAGCTCCGACAGCCTGGACGCCCTCAGCGCTTTGCATGAAGCCTGCTACGGGCAGGATCAAAGCCTTGCCTTTACGCAGTATAATGAAGCCGTGCTGGAAACATTCCGCGTAGCCGGCGCACAGGATGTGCTGAACCTGGCGCCTACCCTGCAGGAAGCCATAGACATCATCAGCATGGAAGGCCTGGAGCGTATGCTGGGCGACTGGGAGGAAGGGGAAACCGAAGCTCAGGAATCCGATGACTGAACAGGCTACCCGGTGGCAAGTTTATAATTTAAGAAAATAGAAGCTTTTTTTCTGGTGGCGCGGCTGTCAAAAGTGCCTCCAGCTAGCTTTGCCGGAACCATGTTTTTCATTTATGTTTAAATAAAAATAAATAGCCCGGGGGAACTTCTGTTTCAGAAACCACTGCCTGCAACCAGTCTGCCTTAAAAGAAGCTGAATTATGTGTGCCGATACTGCTATAGCTACAACTGCCGCCAATGACCGTGGTAAAGGTATTTTTATCACCATACTGGGTAATAATTCTGCCCTGCCTGCTTTTGGGCGGCATCCTACGGCACAGGTAGTTACCGTTAATGGTCAGGACGTTTTGCTGGATTGCGGCGAAGGCACGCTGATGCAGCTGCAGGTGTACAACATCCGGTGGGCGCGCATCAACCATGTTTTTATCAGTCACCTGCATGGCGACCATTACTTTGGGATATTTGGCCTCATTACCAGTCTTTCGTTGTTTGGCCGGGTAGCGCCTTTTCATATTTACGCGCCGGCAGCGCTCGAAGGCCTGATTCAAAACATGCTTTCTGTAGCCAATACGCACCTTTGCTTCCCGCTGCATTTTCATGCTTTACCCGAAGGCGCTGCCCTGCTGGTGGATGAAAAAACATTTTCCGTTTCCTGCTTTCCGGTGGCGCACCGCATTGCCACGCACGGCTTTCTGGTAACCGCAAAAACCAAGGGCCGGAAGCTGCTGCCTGAGAAGGCCCGGGCTTATCAGATACCCACTTATTTCTACCAGCGGCTGAAGGCCGGCGAAGATTATGAAACCAAAGATGGAACGATTATAAAAAATGAATGGGTAACCGAAGAAGGTCCGCATCCCTTGCGGTATGCCTATACTGCCGACACGGTTTTTACGGATTCTTTTCTGCCTTACATCGCCGGTGTGGATTGCCTGTACCACGAAAGCACCTATCTGAGCGACAACGAAGAAAAAGCGCAGGCGCGCTTTCACAGTACCGCGCGGCAGGCCGCCGAAATTGCCCGCAGGGCAGGGGTGCGGCTGCTGTTGCTGGGCCATTATTCCAGCCGTTATCAGCAGCTGGATGCCTTTGTAGCAGAAGCAAGAGAAGTGTTCGCGAGCGTCATCGCCACCGAAGAAGGAAGGGTTTATGAAGTGCGGCTAAACGCCGGTGAGCAAGATGCAACAGCGCTTTAAAAAAGCGGCTCGTTTTTCTTTCCCGGCTCTATGCGGCGGATGATGCGCAGCGTGTGGGTTCTTTTTTTCAGGGAAAGGCTTACGATGCCGCCGCCATCTATGCGGTCTATGACTGCCCGGCCGGTTGTTTCGGTAGCGTGCAGGATGTGGCCATTGTCCAGCAACATGCCTACATGCACAATGCGTCCTTCTTCATTGTCAAAAAAAGCAAGATCCCCGCAGCGGGCTTCGGTCAGGAAGTGAATTTCGCGGCCGGTAAGCGCCTGCTGCCAGGCGTCCCGCGGAATGGGCATGCCGCAAAGCTTAAAGGCATTTTGCATTACCCCGCTGCAGTCTATGCCGGCCACCGTGCGGCCGCCCCACTGGTAAGGTGCATGCAGGTACAGCAGGGCAGCGGCAGCCAGTTGTTCGGGATGAAACGTAAGCTGGGCAATTTTTTTCTTTTTTCCTTTTACCTGGGCAGCCGCACCGGGCCAGTCCATTTTATTCAGAAAATTTATTTCCGCGCCGGCCGGCAGCCAGGTTTCCTGTTCCTGCAACAGCAGGCGGCCATTATGACCGGTGAGCAGGGTTCTTTTTTCTGAAAAATATTCCCGTTTGGATATCGGGGAAAGTTGCGCTGCCTGGCACCAGCCCTCATACCCATCCCACGCGCCGCGGATGTGCGCCCACGCGCCCTGAGTTTCCAATACCAAAGCTCTTTCTCCAAAAAGTAACTGGCTGGTTTGCTCGGCGCGGTGGCCGGCACTTTGGCGGACGGGTACTACCGCCACGCGTGCGCAACAATAGAGCGGTGCAGACATGGGTTGCAAAAGTAAAGGGAACTTGCAAGTCTGTAAGCGAAACACGGGCAACAGGTGCTGCTTTGGTTGTAAGGATGGGTTCAAAACTTTATCCCGCTCAGACGGATAGTATGGCTGCCGCCTGTATCTTGTTTTTAATTCAACCAGCTTCTTAGTAATTTAGCAGCCTGTGAAAAAACCAGTAGCCATTCAACGAGCTATTGATCATCTTTATTTACTTTAAAATATAGCCAGTTTGGCATACCTTTTTTAATTTATGAGTCCTGGAATAATTGCCGCTGTAGCTGCAGCGGTTGCCTTGGTCATTGGCATTATAACCGGCAAATTTCTCTTTGCTAAAAATACCCAACACAAAATAGACGAAGCCGAGCAGCAGGCACGCCGTATTGTTTCCGATGCCGAGCAACAGGCAGAAACGCTGAAGGAAAAGAGAATCCTGGAAGCCAAAGAAAAATTTCTGCAACTGAAAAGCGAGCACGAAAAAAAGAAAAGCGAGTATGAAAAAGAAGTGCTGCTGCGCAACCAAAAGATCAACGAAACTGAAAACCGCCTTAAACAACAACAACAAAGCCTGAATGATAAAACAGGCGCCCTGCAAAAGCAGGTACAGGAAAACGAACAGCTGCGCGACAAGCTGAATGAGCAGCTGGAACTGGTCAACATCCGGCGCAGCGAGCTGGAAAAACATCAGGAAGAGCATGTGCGCCGGCTGGAAAAAGTAGCCAACCTCAGTGCCGAAGATGCCCGTGCCCAGCTTATTGAAGCGGTAAAAGAAGAAGCCCGCACCCGCGCCATGGCCCATGTAAAGGAAATCATGGAAGAAGCCAAGGTAAACGCCAACCGCGAGGCCAAGAAAATCATCATCCAGAGCATTCAGCGCACCGCAAGCGAGCAGGCAGTGGAAAACGCCGTGACAGTTTTTAACCTGGAAAGCGATGAAATTAAAGGTCAGATTATTGGCCGCGAGGGCCGCAACATCCGCGCGCTGGAAGCTGCTACCGGCGTGGATTTAATTATTGACGATACCCCGGAAGCCATTGTGCTTTCCTGCTTTGATCCCCTGCGCCGCGAAATTGCCCGCCTTTCCCTGCAACGCCTGGTGCAGGACGGCCGCATTCACCCGGCCCGCATCGAGGAAGTGGTGGATAAAACCCGCAAGGCCATCGAAGATCAGATCATGGAAATAGGCGAGCGGACCATTATAGAACTGGGTATTCATGGCCTGCACAAAGATTTGGTCAGGATAGTAGGCAAGATGCGCTACCGCTCTTCTTACGGCCAAAACCTGCTGCAGCACAGCCGCGAAACCGCGAACCTCTGCGCCATTATGGCCGCCGAGCTGGGACTGCCCCAAAAGGCAGTGAAGCTGGCCAAGCGTGCCGGCCTGCTGCATGATATTGGCAAAGTGCCCGATGAAGAATCTGAACTGAGCCATGCCCTGCTGGGCGCCAAGTGGGCGGAGAAAGCAGGCGAGCACCCGGCTGTCATCAACGCTATTGGCGCGCACCACGATGAGATGGAAATGACGCACATCATTGCCCCGATTGTACAGGCCTGCGATGCCATCAGCGGCGCCCGCCCCGGCGCCCGCCGCGAGATGATGCAAAGCTACCTGCAGCGTATCAAAGACCTGGAAAACCTGGCGATTGCCTACGACGGCGTAGAAAAAGCCTATGCCATTCAGGCGGGCCGCGAGCTGCGTGTGATTGTAGAAGCAGACAAGGTAAGCGATGATGCTGCCAACCAGCTGAGCTTTGAAATTGCCGATAAAATCCAGAAAGAAATGCAATATCCCGGTCAGGTAAAAGTGACCGTTATCCGTGAGCTGCGCTCGGTGAGTGTGGCGAGATAGGCGGTTTTAGGTGATTATGTTCCGCCGCGGCGGAAGGTTTTAAAGGGCTGCCGGAATGGGTGGCCTTTTTTTAGGGGCGATAAGCGATAAGTAATGGGTGATGCCGGCTAACAAAAAGAATGCAACGCAAAAATATTCCTCCTGCATCCTAATGATCGAATCACGCATCACCCATCTCTTATCATTTATCAATTATTCCCCCCTCGTCCGGTATGGTTTTGTAGGCCTGCAGGGCAGAAAACATCAACCCAACAACGTTATGGCTGCAACGAGAAAAGTAGTGATCATCGGAGCCGGCTTTGCCGGTTTAAAGCTGGCCCGGCACATCCGGCATGTGAAGGAGCTGGATATCACCATCCTGGATCAGTTTAATTTTCATCAGTTCCAGCCGCTGTTTTACCAGGTAGCCACGGCCCGGCTCGAGCCCAGTTCCATTTCTTTTCCGCTGCGGAAAGTATTTCAGCGCTCCGAAAACGTGCATGTGCGCATCGGGAAGGTGAGCGAGGTGGACCTGGCGGCTAAAGAAGTGAGGACCTCCGATTGCGTGTTTCCGTACGACATGCTCGTTATTGCCACCGGCTGCGTCACAAATTTTTTCGGCAATAAAAACATCGAAAACTTTGGGCTGGCTATGAAATCGGTGCCTGAGGCTTTAACGCTGCGCAACCGTATTCTGATGAATTTTGAAGATGCCCTGTCCTGCCGCGAAGAAGACAAGGCGGGCGTCATGAATATTGTGGTGGCCGGCGGCGGCCCTACCGGCGTGGAACTGGCTGGCGCCCTCATTGAAATGAAAAAGTATGTGCTGCCAAAAGATTACCCGGATATGGACTTCAGCACGCTGAGTGTGTACCTGGTGGAAGGCAGCCCGCATACCCTGAACAATATGAGCGATAAGTCCAAAAAACAGTCCCGGCAGTACCTCGAGGATATGGGCGTACAGGTTTGGACAGACGCGCTTATCAGCGATTATGATGGGAAAAAGGTGATGCTGAAAGATGGGCGCACCATACCCACTCACACGCTAATATGGACGGCCGGCGTTACCGGAAATGTGCCGCCCGGCATTCCGGATACGCTGCTGGTGCGTGGCAACCGCATCCGCGTCAACGAATTTAATATGGTGCCAGGCTACGAGGGCCTGTATGCCATTGGCGATATTGCGTATATGGAAACGCCGGCATGGCCCAAAGGGCATCCGCAGCTGGCCAACGTAGCGAATCATCAGGCAGACCATCTTGCAAAAAATATGAAACGGATGTTTGAAGGCAAGGCCATGCAGCCATTCACTTATAAAAACCCGGGCGTAATGGCTACCGTAGGCAAACGCAAAGCCGTGGTAGACCTGCCCAAGACCCATTTTAAAGGATTTTTTGCCTGGCTTATCTGGATGTTCCTGCACCTGATGCTGATTCTAAACATCAAAAACAGGCTGATCATCTTTGTAAACTGGGCATTTAGCTACATTACCAACGATACCACGCTGCGGCTAATCCTGCTGCCTACAAAAAAAGAAGTGGAACTGGCTGCCTCGCACCACATGCTGGAGCTTTCAGCCAAAGAAACCTAGGATATCAGCTTCTGGCGAATTAAAAATTCCAGCTGCTCATTGGTATGGGTCAGCTTTTCAGTGATTTCTTTTTGGTCTTCGCGGGCACGGTACAAATCAAAAGCTGTGCGGATGGTCTGGCGAAGCTCTTCTTCGTCCCAGGGCTTGCTGAGGTAATGAAAAATTTTACCCTTGTTCACCGCATCTATGACGGCGTTGATGTCGGTATAGCCCGTAAGCAGGATGCGGACCGGATGCGGGTATTTATCCAGGATGGATTCCAGGAATTCAACGCCGGTCATACCGGGCATGCGCTGATCAGTAATAATAACGTGAAAGCTTTCCTGTTCCAGTTTCTTTAATGCTTCATCGGCACTGATAGCAACGGTTATTTTAAAGTCAGTTCTGAATACAGCTTTAAACGAAAACAGATTATTCTGTTCATCGTCAATGTATAGAACTTTTATTTTTTCGGACATTACTTAGGGTGGGCGTTTCTTAGGCCAAAAATACTTTATTTTGTGGCAGAATAATAACAAAGTTTTTTGGCAAACTACTCAAAAAGCGGCGTTGGCTTAGCTTCCTCCCAAGCCTCCAACTTATCCGGTCAAAACGTTAAATGCGAATATTTGTTCCTGCCTCAGGCCCAGGAAAGGTATGAAGCACTCACGGCAGGCGGCGCCGTAATTTCCGATGCAATTGAAGCACAGCTTACAGACCTCATGAAGTGTAAGCACCCCGGCGTCCGCGAAGCGGCAAAGCTGCAGGAGCTGGTAAAAGAGCACCTGGGTGCTACACCGCTGCAGCAATATGGCGTATGGGTTTATTATCCGTGGAGCCACCGGCTGGTACACCTGCTGGGGGAGGCGGAATATGCCCTTGTACGCACCAACCGCAACAAGCACAAGATTACTGCAGCAGAGCAGGCCCTGCTGGAAACCAAAAAGATTGGCATCATTGGCCTGTCGGTAGGGCAGTCGGTAGCACTTACTCTGGCTCTGGAGCGGGGCTTTCAGGAATTGCGCCTGGCAGATTTTGATACGCTGGACCTCAGTAACCTGAACCGGCTGCGCGCCGGTGTGCATGAGCTGGGGCTGAATAAGGCCGTGATTGCCGCCCGGCAGATTGCCGAGCTGGATCCTTTCCTGAAAGTAACCTGCTTTACGGAAGGCATAACGGACGACAACCTGGATGTGTTTTTTACCGGCGGCGGCCAACTGGACCTTTTAATTGAAGAATGCGACGGGCTGGAAATGAAAATAAAAAGCCGCGAAAAAGCACGCGCTCTTAAAATACCTGTTTTGATGGATACAAGCGACCGCGGCATGCTGGATATTGAGCGTTTTGACCTGGAGCCGGACCGCCCCCTGCTGCATGGTTTGCTGGGTGATTTGGGGGCGGAACAGTTGCCTCAGCTTTCTCCTGCTGAACGGATGCAGACTGTGTTACAAATGGCAGGTGGCGACAAGATTTCGGACCGGGGCAAAGCATCGCTTCCTGAAATCGGGAAAACCATCAGCACCTGGCCGCAACTGGGTTCGGCCGTAACGCTGGGCGGAGGCGCTGCTGCCGATACGGCAAGGCGCATCCTGCTGGGCCAAATAAAACAATCCGGCAGGTTCTATGTGGATCTTGCCCGCATCATTTCGGACGAAGAAAACCTTTAATTTTATGACGGCGAAAGTAAAAGTCTTTAGTGCAGTGGATGATAAGGAAGCGACTTCCAAATATCTGGAGGGGTATCAAAAGGTGCTGGAGGCTTATGGTGTGCCTAAAGTGACTTCTGCGCAAAGCAACTGGATAGATAATCCTCACGCCTATGTTATTCTTATTACCGACGAGGATGAATCCAAAATATTAGCCGGAGGACGCATACAGGTACGAACGCCGAAAGCACCCATGCCCATGGAAATGGCCATTGCCATCCTCGACAAAAGCATCTATCCTTATGTGGATGCCATTGGCGATTTTAATGTGGCGGAATTTTGCGGTTTGTATAATTCAAAAGAAGTAGCCGGCCTGGGCATCGGCAGTATCATGCTGGGCCGCATCGGGGTAGCCATTACAGAGCAGCTGGGCATTAAAAACCTGATGGCCCTTTGCTCTCCGGCCACCCTGCGCAACTGCCTGAAGGTAGGTTTTGAGCCTATAAAATCCCTCGGCAACAACGGCACGCTGTACTATCCCAAAGAAGACCTGGTAGCCACTGCGCTGATTATTCAGGATATCATTAACCTGCCGCAGGCCAACCCGGAGGAGCGCAAAGAAATCTTTAAACTGCGTAGCGGGCCGGCAGATATAGCCGTCTTGCATGGGCCAAAAGGCGAGGTGAAATTCCACTACAATCTTACAATTCCACAAGTTTATACTGCAGACGTTTATTAGCATGAAGCAAGCGTTCCACTTTATTTTTTGCGTACTTTTTTTTCTTTCCGGCTACCATGCTTTCGCAACGCCGGCGCCGGTTATTTTTAAAGGGACGCAAATGAGCATTGGCGCTTACCTCGAAATTTTTCGCGACGACAGTCATTCGATTCCGCCAAATCAGATTCCTGCACAGACCTTTTCCCGCTATCATAACCAAACACCCAACTTCGACCTTTCTGATGCCAGCTATTGGATACACTTCCGGGTGAGTAACCAAACCAATAATACGAATACCCTGCTGCAGATAGGTTATCCCTTGCTGGATTCTGCCGTGCTTTACCGGCTGGCGCCGGATGGCGGCCTGGAAAAACTAAGAAAAGAAGGCATGAGCCTGCCTTTTACCGCCAGAAAGTATCCGTATGTGAATATGCTTTTCCGCCTGCCGGTAGCGCCGGGCGCTACCGAGGATTTTTACCTGAAAGTACGGTCTACAGAGCAGGTGATTGTGCCGCTTTCGCTGCTGCCGCAAACGGCGCTGGTAAGGGAATATAACCTGCGCAACCTTTTTTCCGGCGGTTATATGGGGGCGATGCTGGTGATGATATTGTATAATATATTTATATTTTTATCTACAAAAGAAAGAAGTTATATTTATTTTGTAATTTATATTCTGTTTATCAGTCTTTCCCAACTCATGCTTACCGGCTATGGGTTGCAACTGCTATTCCCCCAGCATCCGGGCTTGCATAAATTTTTTGTGATTGGTTTTCCGGCACTGGCGGGCATATCGGCCATCCTGTTTATACGGGCATTTCTGGAAGCGCATAAAAACAACCCGCGTGCCGATAAGCTTTTGATTGCTGTGGCGGTAGTGTACGGTCTGGCGTTGATTTTGCGCCTGCTGCACCTGGATGCGCAAAGCTCCCGCCTCACCGATATTGCCGGCCTTTTTGGTGCAATTGTGGTGTATGGTTTTGTGGTGCCCATGGCCATGCGCCGCAGCCGGCCGGCCATCTTCCTGCTTATATCCTGGACGGTGTTTATCGTAGGACTGGTGCTGTTTGTTATGCGGAACTTCAATCTGCTGCCTTACAACATGGTTACCAGCTATACCATGCAGGCAGGCACGGCCGCCATGGTAACCCTGCTGGCTATTGCCATTGCTGACAAGATAAACGTGCTGGAAAAAGAAAGGAAGAAAGCCCAGGCCGTGGTATTGCGGCATGCCCAGGAAAATGAGCGCCTTATACGGGAACAAAATACCATGCTGGAGCACAAGGTTTCTGAGCGCACTGCTGCCCTTGCCAAGGCATTTAATAATTTAAAGCAGGCGCAGGCGCAATTGGTAGAGCAGGAAAAGATGGCCTCGCTGGGCCAGCTTACAGCCGGTATTGCGCACGAAATAAATAACCCCATCAACTTTGTTACCTCAAACGTAAAACCGCTGCAGCGCGATATAGATATGGTGCTGCAAAGCTTTGAGGAGGTGACGGAAATGGCCATTTCCGGTACGGCCGTAAATCAGCCCGAAAAAATTGAAGCCCTCAAGGAAGAAATGGAGTATGATTACCTGAAAGAGGAAATAGCCTTTCTGCTCAGGGGTATTTCCGAGGGGTCTGAACGCACCGCAGAAATAGTAAAAGGCCTGCGCATCTTCAGCCGGGTGGATGAAAGCGATTTGAAAAAAGCAAACGTAACCGATGGCCTGGACAGCACCGCTATTATCGTGAATACCCTGCTGAACAATCGCATAGAACTGCGCAAGGAATACCAGCAGATACCCATGATTGAATGCTATCCCGGTAAGCTGAACCAGGTATTTCTGAACATCATCTCCAACGGCATTTACGCGGTAAGCAAGCGGTGGGGCGAACAGCCGGGAGGCGTTATTACCCTGGCTACCGCCATGAAAGAGGATCAGGTGGAAGTACGGATTGCAGACAACGGCACGGGTATGGACGAACAAACCAGGAAAAAGCTGTTTGAACCGTTTTTTACCACCAAAGAAGTGGGCGAAGGTACCGGGCTGGGGCTTCCTATAGCCTATAATATCATCCGTAAGCATCACGGTACCATTTCTGTAAATTCCGAACCAGATAAGGGCACTGAATTTGTAATAGTTTTACCAATTTTGCAACCCACTGTTTCCACTGAAAATTGACTTCCCCACCCAAAATAAAAGTCCTTTTTCTGGATGACGAGCCCAACAATGTAGCTAGCTTCAAGGCGGCCTTCCGTCTGGATTTTAAGGTGCTGACCGCTACCACTGCCAGCGAAGCCGAACGATTGTTGGAATTGCATCCGGATATCCATGTTGTGCTGAGCGATCAGCGCATGCCCGGTAAAACCGGTGCCGAATTTTTACATGACATACAGCAGCGCTTCCCGCTACCGGTGCGCATTCTGGTAACCGGCTATACGGATATAGAGTCGGTTATCCAGGCCATTAACCAGGGCCGCATCTTTCGCTACATCGCAAAGCCCTGGATAGAGCAGGATGTGCGCAGTGCCCTGCAAGAGGCCTATCAGTACTACACCACGTACTCGCTGCTGATGCAGAACAATGAAGAGCTGCGCACGGCCAACGAAGAACTGGATCAGTTTGCCCATAACCTTACCCACGATATTCGCGGGCCGATTGTAAGCGCACTTGGCGCTACGGATATTCTGCAGGAATCGGACAACCTGTATGAAATCCGTGAAATTGCCGCCATGATGCGGGCATCGCTGCAAAAGCTGGATAACTATGTGGCCGACCTCAATGATTTTTATCTGCTGAAGCGCACCCTGCTGCAAAAGTCAGACATCTGGTTTGAAGCTATTGCCGCAGACATGCAGCGCATTTTTTCCATGCAGGCACTGCTGCACCAAATTACCTTTTCCACGCAGGTGGTACAGGAAAGCGCTTTCCCGGGCTATGAAGTGCCATTGCGTATCATCCTGACCAACCTGCTGGATAATGCCTTTCGCTACCAGCGCCCGGAAGAGTTACACAAAGAAGTAAAACTGCTGATTAAGGTTGGTGCCAAAGAAACGGTGATAGAAGTTTCAGACAATGGTGCCGGCATAGACAAAGAGCACTTACAGCAGGTATTTCAGCTTTTTTACCGGGCCAGTAACTATCGTCCGGGTTCCGGCTTCGGATTGTACAATGTGCAAACCGCGCTGAAAAAGCTGAATGGCCGTATTGAAGTGCACTCAGAGTGCAACAAAGGAACTACTTTTATCCTCTTCATTCCTGCTCAATGACCCATGATTTACACCGATTCTTTGACTTTATTGTTATAGACGATAGCAGGCTGGACCTGATTATCGCACAAAAAATGCTAAGGAGAATGAATGCGGACTTTAGTGTCCAAACGTATGATCAGGCTGCATTGGCATTGGATTTTGTCAAAGAAAGAAATATCCCCGAGGGCGTGCTGCGCACCGTGCTGCTGGTAGATGTGCGCATGCCGCTGATGGACGGATTTGCGTTTATGGAGCAGTTCAGTCAACTGCCAGAGGAATTGCGCCGCCATTATGTGCCTTGCATGCTTACTTCCTCCATTTCTGAATACGACCGGACGCGCGCCGAAAACATGCCCGTAGTGCATGCTTTTTTAAACAAGCCGCCGGATGCTGCTGTATTGGAAGCCCTGCTGATTGGCTATGTGAAAGACAATGCGCTTACCCTTCCTGTGTCATAAAATAACGGATAAAGCTGCGGCGGGCCACGGGCAGAATCGTGTCTTCGAGCGGCAAGCCTAAATCAGTGGCGGCCAGGTAAACCGCAGGCTGCGGCAGTGCCGGGTTGCGGCGAGTTACCTCCTGCTTGATGTGATGATAGGTATGCGCTACCGTCTTGGTCCAGGTATCTACATAGCGGAGCCGCAGGCTTTTGTAGCGCGCATCATCACGCTCAAACAGTGTGACGTTATAAGCGTAAGCGCGCACCTCCTTTTTACCGCCGTAATGCAGCAGCAGGTAGCCTTCCTGCTTGTACAGGGGCAGGATGCCCACCGGCTCAATGCTCAGGTTTTTTTCTACAAAGTCATAAATGCCCGCGCCATCGTCTAGGGTGTTTTTTATGCGGTTGGCGGCAAAGGTTACAATTGCTTCCAGCTCCTGCATCAGGTCATCGTCTGCCAGCAGTTGCTCATAAACAAGCTGCAGTTTTTCGGCAGCAATGCCATCCAGCTTTTTAGGGAAATGCTGTTGCAGGCTTTGCTTGTTGGTACGGAATGAAAGCAGGTTGTTGTAATGAAACACCAGGTCAGACAGCTGCGGGTAAAGCCGGCATTCGGTAAAGCACTGCTCTATCTGCTTTAAATAAGCCAGCAGGCGGTATTTCTGGTACTCAAAATCTACGTTTTCTTCTATAAACCAGGTTTCGCTCAGCGTCATAACATTTGGGGTTTTGGCTATAGCAATTTAAAGCTAAAACTGTACCAGTCTGCCTGAGGGTAAACGCCATTTTTGTTTTTTTTATAATGCCGGCACCGGCAGCGTATTGCCTGCCTGTCTTTTGCTCGTCAGCGCAGCGGCCATCTCAAAAATACCCAGCATCAGGTGCGGTGCCCATACTTTGTCGCTAAAGCCAAACAGCCACGGAGACGCAGCCAGTAAAGCGCCACTGATAAAATCCAGCCAGAGGTGCAAAGGCATACTGATAAGGCGCAGCAAGCCGAGTTCATAATTGGTCAGCAGGCTGTATGCCAGATTAATGGCGCCCACCGCAATCATCACCGTGGCAGGAATTGACTGGTCGGAAAATCCGAGCATCCAGGGCGCTGAGATAAGAAACAGGCCAACCAGATAGTCCAGTGCGCCATGAACGGAAGAAGGAATAAATCGCATGGAATTGAAAATTTGAAGAATTAAAAAACCGGGGCTGAGGGCACGTTCCCCGAATGCGTCCTCAGCCCGGCAAGTTTCTTACACTAAGCTTGCGGTATGCCGTCGTCTTTGTAGTTGCTCCAGCTCATATTGGCAGTAGGGGTAGCGCCATTTACTTCGCCCCCTCTGAGCGCGGCCATTGTTTCTTCTTTCTCTTTTATGATTTCCGGGTCGCGGCTTTTGCCATCTGCCTCCAGGGTAGAGAGACCCTCTGTTTGCTGCACATAGCGAAGTGGCTCTTTGATATCTTCTATCTCTTCGCCCAGCTTGGTGGTCGTCCCTTCGTTCCAGGGCCCCCGGAAATCTGCTCTACCGCTCATGTTGAAGGTTTTATTGGAAAAGCGTGGGTCGCCCTGCAGGATGCCCTGAGGGAAATTAGGCTCAATGGTTTGGAGCGCTGCTTCAAACTGTTGAAAGTGTGTTATCTCGCGCGTCATCAGGAAGCTGAGCGTTTCTTTGACTGCCGGGTCGTCTGTAAACTGCATCAGGTATTCGTACACGATCTTGGCGCGGCTTTCAGCGCCCATGTTTGATCGCAAATCCACCGTCAGATCGCCATTGGCATTCAGGTAGCCGGCATTCCAGGGCACGCCCATAGAATCGGTAAGCATGGGGCCACCGCCGCCTTCTATCCAAAAATGCGGATGCACCCAGGCATCGTGAATGTAGTCTTCTTTTTTGCCACGGCCCTCCAGCATATCCATCAGCTGACTGCTGTCTGCTTTTTCTTTAAGCTTGCCATTGACGCCTGAAAGCAGCATCTGAATGGTAGCGCCTACGATTTCGAGGTGCGAGAATTCTTCCGTTGCAATGTCCATCAGCAGGTCGTATTTGTCGGGGTAGGCGAAACGGTTTGGAAATGCCTGCAGGAAGTATTGCATGGCAGCTTTCAGCTCGCCATTCGGGCCGCCAAACTGCTGCAGCAGAATTTGGCGAATTTGGGGTCCGGGCGCGTTACCCGCGCATTAAACTGCAGGTCTTTTACATGATAAAACATAAGACAACTGTTTTAGTTAAAAAAATAAATTGAATTATATTATCCGTAAAAACAATTCCAGCAATAAATGTGGCCGCAGCCACCCGGTGGCCTTTAAACAGCAGCCTGAAACAATAAATATTTATTGATGTTTTGTTTGCTGCATTAAAACACCTGGCGGCCGGGGTTGTTTCAGGTGGATGCAGGATCTGCAAAAAGTGGGGCGGAGGGTCGTGCGGTTTTGGGTATATTTTTCCGGGAAAGTTCACACTATCTGCATACAGCATACCCCATTGCCTGTTTTTGTAAAGGCAAAGAAATCTTTATCCCGGTCGGGCAGCCGTATAGGAGGGGCTTCCACAGGCAGTTTTCCGGCGCCTTGGCTGGTAAAACCCTTTTTAGATCCAACAGTTTAATGGCTTCTTTTTTCTGCTCAACCAACCGCAATAGCCGGGATGCGCTACCCAGAAAAAGACGTTGCGTCCTGCCGGGCAGCATCAATTTTTCCAGCGCAGGGTACCGAGCAAATGGTCCATATCCTGCTTCAAAAAATCATTGACCGGCTTTAGCGAATCGGCATTGGGAGACACGTCAAAATAAAGGGCGCCACGCAGGTAATGGCGCACGCTGTCTGTGGCGAAAAACTGATAGGCAGAAGCCGCATTTCCCCCCACTGTGTACATCACACCAATAACGTTGTTGTTATTCCGGAACAGGGTGTCGTTGATGTAATCGGCACGCTTGTCATGAAAATAGCTCATTTCATGCGCATCTTCCAGCAGGTGCTGCAGGCTGTATTTTTCGCCGATTACTTTGTAGCTGAGGTAAATGGCGCCGTTCAGGCTGGGGAACTCGATGTTTATCCAGTAAGGGCTTTCCGGTCGCTGCCCGAAAAACGAAGTGTCTTTCACCACCCGGGCGTAAGTAGGGTATTCAAACGCATACGGATAGCCGGGTGCGTCAAACGTCTGGTAGCTATGCTCCGGCAGTTGTATCTGATAATAACCACGTGGCTTGGGCGTATAAGGCGCAGGCTTGCAGGCGGTAAAAAGGGCAAATGCTCCCAGGGCAAGGCAGCAGCGGGAAAAGGAAAGGCGCATAAACAAAGCAAAGATAAACCAGCCTGCTGTGCTACCTTTGCACCTCAAAAATCAATATTATCTTATGTCTCAGGATGCCATGCCGCAGGAGCAGCAACTTAACATAGAACTTACCGAAGAAATTGCTGACGGCACCTATGCCAATCTGGCGATTATCACCCATTCCTTTGCCGAGTTTGTGATAGACTTCGTAAACGTAATGCCCAACATGCCCAAGGCTAAAGTAAAAAGCCGCGTGGTCATGACTCCGCAGCACGCCAAGCGCCTGATGCGTGCGCTGGTGGACAATGTAAAGCGTTTTGAAGCACAGCATGGCACCATAAAAGATGGCGAAGCCATGAACATGCCCTTCAATTTCGGAGGCCCTGCTGCGCAGGCCTGATTTATCTGCCCTATACTTCTTCCCCAGCTTTAATGGAAAAAATACTTATCCTGGATTTTGGTTCCCAGTACACACAACTGATAGCGCGTGCTATCCGCGAGCTTAATGTGTACTGCGAAATCCAACCCTGCACCCGCCCGGTTACGTTTGGCCCGGATCTGAAAGGCATTATTCTTTCGGGTTCGCCTTTTTCGGTGAACGATCCCACCGCGCCCCGTCTGCCGGAAGTAAAAAGCCTGGCTGCAAATGTGCCGGTACTCGGCGTATGCTATGGCGCCCAGTTATTGGCGGCGCAAAATGAAGGCGTTGTTGGCAAAAGCAGCCACCGCGAGTATGGCCGTGCCCACCTGCAGGGCCTGGCCCACACCGACCCTTTGTTTGCCACCATTGCCGATGGCAGCCAGGTTTGGATGAGCCACAGCGATTCGGTGCAGCAGCTACCCGGCGGTTTTGAAGTTCTGGCCCAAACGGAAAGCATTCCGGTAGCCGCTTTTAAGGCGCCCGGAAGCTTTGCCCAAAACCCGGTGTATGGCATTCAGTTTCACCCGGAGGTAACGCACAGCACTGATGGCCGTCAGCTGCTGAAAAATTTTGTGACCGACATCTGCGGCTGCCATCAGGAATGGACGCCCGCTTCTTTTATTGAAGCTACGGTAGCCGGTATCCGGGAGCAGGTAGGCACCGCCGGCAAAGTAGTGATGGCCCTGAGCGGCGGTGTAGACAGCACCGTGGCTGCCACGCTGATAGACCGCGCCATTGGCGACCGCCTCTATTGCATTTTTGTGGATAATGGTCTTTTACGCAAAGGCGAGTTTGAGCAGGTGCTGGAAGGCTACCGCCATCTGGGACTGAACTGCAAAGGCATTGACGCGCGGCAGCGTTTTTACGACAAGCTGAAGGACGTAACCGACCCCGAGCAAAAGCGCAAGATCATCGGCGGCCTTTTCATAGATATTTTCCAGGAAGAAGCAGACAAGCTGGAAGGCGTATCTTTCCTGGGCCAGGGCACTATTTACCCGGACGTGATTGAATCCCTGTCCGTACACGGCCCCAGCGTTACAATCAAAAGCCACCACAATGTTGGCGGCCTGCCAGAGCTGATGCAATTGCAGCTGGTAGAGCCGTTGCGCCTCCTGTTCAAAGACGAAGTGCGCCGCATAGGCCGCGAGCTGGGCATCGATGAGCTGTTTATCGGCCGCCATCCTTTCCCCGGGCCCGGCCTGGGTATCCGCATCCTGGGTGCGGTTTCCGCGGAAAAAGCTACCATGTTGCAGGAGGCGGATGCGATTTATATTCAGCACCTCCGCGATGCCGGCTGGTACGACAAGATCTGGCAGGCAGGCGCCATCCTGTTACCGGTGCAGAGCGTTGGCGTCATGGGCGATGAGCGCACTTATGAATTTACCGTAGCCCTGCGTGCCGTAAGCTCGGTGGATGGCATGACGGCCGACTGGGTGCACCTGCCTTATGAGCTTTTAGCCAAAATCAGTAACGATATTATTAACCGGGTAAAGGGCATCAACCGCGTGGTGTACGACATCAGCTCCAAGCCACCGGCAACCATTGAGTGGGAATAAACCTTTAATTTCCGGCTGCCCTTATGAAACGAAACACTGTTCTCTTGTTGCTGCTTACGTCCCTGCTGGCCCTTTCCCCGGGCCGGGCAGAAGCACAGCTTTTCAAGAAGCTTTTTGGGGGCGAACGCCAAAACAAGAAAACAGAAAAACGCAGGACGCCGCCTGCAAAGCCCGCTCCTGTAAAAGAAAAGCCGAAGCCCAACAAAAAACCGGAGCCTTTCCGGTATCCACCCAGCGACATGAAAGCCCGTTACCGGGTGGATGTGCTGGCACCGCTTTATCTGGACGAGCTGGTAAAGAACAACAAACCGGTGTATAAAAAGGAGCTGCCAGTTAAGGCAGAAGCCGGTATTGGCTTTTATGAAGGCCTGCGCCTTGCTTCAGACAGCCTGACCCGCGCGGGCTACCGTATGGACGTGTATGTGCACGATATTACCGGGCCGGGGCAAGACCCTGAAATGCTTATAAAACAGGGCCTGCTTGATGAATCAGATCTTTTAATCGGGCTGGTGATGTCTGAACAGATACCGGCGCTTGCCAATTTTGCAAAATCAAAGCAAATCAACTTTGTATCGGCCCTGTCCCCTTCAGATGGGGGTGTCAGCAACAATCCCTGGTTTACGCTGTTGCAACCTTCGTTGCGATCCCACTGCGAATTTATCCGGGAGCAGCTGGCCGCCCGGAAAGATAAAAAAAGAGCGTTGCTGTACCACCGCAAAAGCAACCCGACCGACGATTTTGCCTGGCAGGTGCTTGCCGCAGATTCTTTATTTAGCCGCGTTCATGTAGCCGCCGATAAACTGCCGCAGACCGGGCAGCTTTTTCTGCTGCTGGACAGCACACGTCCTAATACGATTGTGATGCCTGTGATTGACCCGTATTATGCGCAAACGCTCGTTACCCAGCTGACTACTAATTTCCCCGGCTATGCTTTTGAAATCTACGGCCTGCCTTCCTGGAAGGGTAGTGAGCTGCTGCGCCTGCAGGATAGTACCGGGAATCTTGTTTTCCACATCACCGAGCCTTTCTACTACGACCCCACCACCAGCCAGCAGCTGATGGGCCAGTATAAAAAGCTGTTCAGCGGCAAGCCAACGGAAATGGTATTCCGGGGCTATGAAACCCTGTTTTGGTACGGTCGGCTGCTGCAGCTTTACGGCAACCGCTTCAACGAGCACATGGCCGAACGCGGCATGGGCATCTATACGCCCTTTACCATCCGGCTGCAATACACCCCGGACCATGCGCCGCGCTATAATGAAAACCAGCACCTTTATTTGATGCGCTATCAAAATGGCAGCATGCAGGTAGAGGTGGATTAAGCGGCCCGGCGCCATGCCTCAATCTTATCAGTTCAGAACCTGCTGGCATGTAGCCGCCCCAGTAGAGACGGTTTACCCCATCATCAACGAGGCGGCAAACTGGCCGCAATGGTGGCCTGCTGTACGGTCTGTACGCGCCTTTCAGAGCAGCGCGGACCCCGCGGCAGAGATGCAGGAACAGCATTGGTGCACGCCCTTTGGCTATTCTTTTTCCTTTACCCTGCAACTGATGGAAAGGGTGCCGCTGCGCCTGTTGCGTGCCCGGGCTTCCGGCATGTTGCAGGGCATGGGCGAATGGCGCTTTGAGCCTGTGCCCGGTGGCTGCCAGGTTTCTTTTGCATGGAAGGTACAAACAAGCGTTGCCTGGATGAACCGGCTGGCCTGGCTGCTGCGCCCTTTATTTGTTTATAACCACCGGCTGGTTATGGCGCAGGGCCGCAAAGGGCTGCAACGCCTGTTGCAGGCAAAAGTGGCGGACTGCAACTGGTAATACAGCAACGAGGTGATAAGCGTGAGGCACTCCTTTCCAATAAATAAGCTTCGCTATTCATTTCAGGATTTTATTGGTTGCAGCATGCATCATAGGCCGGCTTGGCCTCAGGGCTGCCGGATGGCAGTGGAAAGCCCCCGCCAGCGGCGGGGCTTGAAACGTACAGCCGGAACTATCGCTAAATAAAGTGGCTATGCCAGACAGCCCCAAAAGAAAAGCGGTCCGAAGGGGACCGCTTTTCCTGAATCAGCGCATGATGTAAAGTTTGCCCCAGCCATTTTTAAAATACTTGTCGGCGCCGCTGTTGCGCTGTTCTATGCTTTGTCCGTTGATGGCAGTAACCACCCGGTACATATACACGCCGTTGCCCAGCAGCTGCCCGTACTGATCGCGGCCATCCCACTTATATTCGGTGATGTTGCGGCCAATATGCAGCGGCCCCAGTTCCTGCCGCGTGATTTCGCGCACGACTTTTCCGCTGACGGTCAGGATTTGAATTTTGAACTGCGTGGGCAGTTCCGAACCGGTGAGGGTAAACACAAAGGCAGTGGCGGTAGAGAAGGGGTTGGGGTAGTTCAGCACCTGCGTGACGGTGCTTTTGTTGATGACCTCAAACTCTATTTCATAGCTGCCTTTGGCGGCAGTGTTACCGCTTTTGTCTTTGGCATTCACGCGCAGGCTGTAAATGCCGTCCTGCAATTGTCGCGGGCGGAATTCCAGGTATGCTTCATTCTGGCTGCCGCTGGCAGGAATGAATTTCAGCACATTGTTATCGAAGGGGATGCGCTGGTAATCCATGAGGCTGGCATCCGGATAGCGCAGTTCCACGGTGGCCAGGCTTGTATCGTCCAGGCGGAGGTACTTGTTTTCATCGCGCAGCAAAACCTTGATAAACGGCTTGGCAGAAACGATGTCGCGGTTCAGGATGTGAATGCCATCGAAGGTTACATCCAGCAAGGGGTTCAGCTCATCTTTTCCTGCTTTAAAAGGCACGTAGCCGAGGTTGTTGGGGTGGTATTGTTCCGGCTGATCGTTGTCCGGGTTGGCTTCCACAAACAGGTAATTGCTGCCCGCAAATGGCGCCGAGCTAAAGGTAACCGTAGCATGCAGCGTATCGTTGGCAGGCAGGGGCCGGTACCGCTTCGCCGGCAGGTTCACCGTACTGTTGCCGGCATTGATGACGCGGTAACGCACCAGCAGGCTGTCCATGGGTATATCCGAAAGGTTTTCGATGGCAATGCCGAAAGAAACATCCTGTCCTGCGGCGGCGCTGTCTGTAATGGCCAGGTAGGCAGCAGGGTTCAGGGCAGCCTCTGGCACAGGCGTATAAAGCACCCGCCAGAAAAGCTGCTGCGGACTGTAGCGGGTTACGGAATCGCGGTCATGCCAAGTCAGGCGCAGGCGCGGGTAGCTAAGAGTACTGATGCCGGACAGCAGGGTATCGCGGTTAAGCGTCCGGAACAGGAACGTTTCGCTGCCATTGGGCTGAATGCCATACACCGACAGCTGGGACTGGTCATGGGCAGGGTTGCCATCCTGAGCAATTGTTTTCCAGTGCAGGGAGGTCCAGGTTTTGGCGGGGCCTACCGTAGTGCTTATCATCTGCCCGCTGTCTGCAAAGCTTTTGAAATAAAAGAGGCCCGTCAGCACATCATCATGGGTGCCGTCGTTAAAGAGTTGGCTGGCAGGGTAGGAAGGGTCGCCTTTTTTGCCGAAATAAATAAAAATCCGGTTGAAGTAGAAAGAATCTATCGCGGAAAAGCCAACGTCTTTGCAGGCTTTATAAAGACTGTAGCCATCCGGGTCGGCCAGCGAATCTGCCTTGATTGTTTCCAGCACATTACTGAACGGAAACAGCCAGCTTACCTGAAAGTTTCGCAGCATCACATAGTTGCCAGCCGGCACGCTGTCGCGCAGGAAATGAGCCGCAGCCAGCCGGCCTTCCTGAGTGGTCAGCACAAACTCTTTGAGCAGGATGCCCTGGCCGGGGTCGGGGGGCAGGGCGCCGTTGTAGTTGGGCGCATTATCATTGATCCAGGGCGTGCCCGAAGTACTGTCTATGACCATCACCTGGAAGCCGCCGGCATTGCTTTGCCCCGACATATGCACCTGCGATTCGTTGTAGTAAATCACTGTTTGGGGCACATCGCCGGCATCGTTTATCAGGATGTTGCGGACTTCCAGTTTGTTGGTTTTTTCCCGGAAGCGGAAGGTGCGGGTGCTGTCGTAATCCAGGTGGTTAAAGTTGTTTTTCCGCCACTGATAATAATGACTTTGGTTCCAGCCATCGCTGCCGCCGGCCAGGTAAATAAACGAGCTGCCTGTCCAGTGAATGCTGCCGTGCACGGTACTGTCAACAGCGGTTCGCCAGTAATACACCGTGCTGTCTTTCAGGGTAATGGACGGCTGCCATTTAATGATGCCGCCGGGACCGTTGATGACGGTTTGCAGCATAGGCGCGCCGCCCAGGCTGTTGAACTGCTCGGTGGTATCCAGCTGCAGCAGGTAGCGGCCTTCGCCGCGGAAGGGGTTCAGCGTGGAAGCTTTCAGGGTTACCGGCTGTTGGTGTACGATGGAAAAATCATAGGGATAAACGGGTACCAAATCGTCAGAATAAATAAACACCTGTATGGTGGCGGTGTTGTTGTTGAGCGCCGATTCTTCGTAGCGGTTATCGGCATTGATGGTAACGGTGTAGGTGTTGAGCCCCACATCGGTAGAATCATTTACCGGCAGCCAGATAAAGCCCGTATCAGTATGGCGCAGGTTATGAAAATAAAACGTGCCGATTGGGTTGGTGGTGCCTGCAGGGTTGGTGTGATCTACACGAACCAACACCGTGTCTTTGCCTGCGCGGCCCAGGTTGTGGCCCACCACGCGCAGGCGGAAAGAATCGGTTGTATTGTTTATAACGGTCGGGAACGTAGCCAGGCCTTCGGCGGGCAGGTGATAATCGGGCCGGTCCGGGCCATAAAGACTGATGGCCGGGTCGCCGGTAAAAAGCATGGTTTCCACCTGCGACAGCCAGAAGTTGGAATCCGGCAACTGGGATTTAGGGGCAGATTCCCCCGGCGCCTGATACACCATCATGGAATCGTACACCGTTTGGTATTGATGGCCCAGGGTGGCGCCGTAATCTTTTTTACTGATGGCATTGTAATAGGTGTTCAGATAAGGAGTCAGGAAGTTGGTGTAGCCCGTATTGTCGGAAGCAATCATCACCATAGCGCCACCGTTATTAGACAGGATATAGCGCTCCGTCATGGTTTTTTCGGTGCTCAATTCATACATCTGCGCCACATCGCAGCCCAGGGCCAGGAAGAAAGGTACCCGCGGACGGTTGTGATAGCTTTCGGGGCTGTTCAGGTTGTACTCAAACGTATTGGAAGAGGCGTGGCCGTAGTAGGTAATCATGGAAAGGCCATTGTTCATCAGCGAATCCACGGTGGCATTGTCTATATCGCTCACCGGGCTGGTGGTGCTTTTGCATACCTGATATACCGTGCGGCCGGCCAGCGAATCCGTAATAATGCCGGCGGCAGTCTGCAGGGCGCTGCACAGGCCGGATACGCTGCCGCCGATGTGCAGCACTTGTTTCTTCCAGCCTTCCGTGGCCAAAGTAGGCACCATGGCAGGGCGCAGCGCCTGTTCGTAATCTTTCACCTTGGCCAGGTAGTTGCCTACTTCTGTGGCATTCCAAACCGAAAGGCGGCCGGTTTTAAAAGAAGCTTTTCCCGGCTTGCCGGAAATATTGGTGAGCTCGGCATCCGAACCCGGATGGCCATAAGTGGGCACCACCGGAAAGGTATAGGCAGGATTGGTAAGATAAGTGGCGTACTGATAGTACAGGATGCCGCGGCCTATCAGGAATACGTAATCCGGCTTGGTGCTCCAGTGGTCCTGGGCGTATTTCAGGAAATGGCGGATGGAAAGCGGATGAAACCGGTAACCATACGCAAACTGATCGTAGAGTTCTTCTACATCTGCGCGGGCAACGGTATGGCCGCCGCCGGCGGCAGAAGCACGGTAAGCCGCATAGTCGGCCACGTAATTATGTCCTGCAACCGGTGTTTCCAGTTGCTTGTGGCTGATGATGACGTAATCGCCATCGCGGCCTGCTTCCTGCCAGTTGGTAAACTGAAAAGCAGGACCCGGCGCGCCGGCAAAAAGGTTGCCGGTATTGGCCGAGTAAATCACCAGTTTGCGACCGGAAAGCGAGGGCGGCAGATAAAAGCGGGCAGTGCCCGGGGCCGGAATTTCTCCGCTGTAATATTTATGGTTGGTCAGGTCATAGATACGGGGAATGTTGCCTGCGTGGTTGAAATCTGTAAATTCCAAAAGCTGATCCGCGGAAGAAGGTGGCAGCTCAAAACGGAAATAATTGACGCCCCCCATGCCGAAGGTGCGCGGATATTTCAGTTCGGCCCAGCAAACACCGTAATAATCGATGGGCGGACCGGAAGTGGTGGGCGTGTAGGTAATAGTGTTGTAGCCGGCAAGATCAGCCGTTGAAACGCTGCGCGACAGATGAATGGTTTCTGTTTTTCCAAACGCGGTATCCGCCACTTCGTGCCCGTTTACGGCAACTTTGAACTGGTGGTTGTTGCTGGCCGACTGCGTCAAAAAGGTGGTCTGAAACAAAGCCTCCGGGCCATCCGTATAAAGGCCCGGCGTGCTCAGGCCCAGCGCGTAGGGGTTGGGCGGAGATACATAATAATGAATGTAGCCTTCGGCTTTGGTAAACTGGGCGCTGTACAGCCCGTAATTACTCTGGTAATATTCCCCGCCAATAAAAGATCCCTTGAAGTTGACGCGGCTCTCTGCCCACAGGTAAGGAGCCGGTGAAAGGCCGCCCGGTATGGGCAGGGTGCCGTCGGTATAACGCTGGTGCCCGCCGGCAGGGTCGAAGGTCAGGAAGTAGCAGGCCGTGTCTGTAAAAAGGGAAATCTGATCATTTAGCTGCGCGCCCGGCTGCCAGTACAGAAAGGAATCCAACCTGCCATTGGGCGGCAATCCCAGGAATTCCACGTAATCCGTAGCGGCCATAACGCCGGATGTACTGGTAAACAGCGGCACCTCGGCGCCATCGCGCCAGAGCGAAAAAGTAGTGCCTTCCAGCCCTGCGGGCAAACCTGCTGCGGTGAGGTCTGCCATGCTGATGCGATAGATGCCTTCCTGCGCTACTTTAATCTTTACATACTGTTGGTCAAACTGTATCCATTCATTGCCATAAGGCTGGGCATAACCGGCAAAGGGCAGCAGGCCCAGGCAGGCCAGCAGCAAACAGGCAAAGTATCTTTTACGCATCCCGGATTTTTGTTTTATCAGAATTGATGGTCGCATTAAAGGTTGGTGCGTTTTTTAAAATTCAGTTGTTTCGGTTCCGGCGCCGGTCCGTCTTTATCTTTCTTGGGCTGATCCAAATCCAGCCGCAGCGAAATAATGTGCGAGAAAAGCGGGTTTTGCTGGGTCTGCAGGCTGGTGTAGGCGTAATCTATTTGCAGGCGCTGCAACAGCTTGATGCCTACGCCAACAGCGGGCTGAAAAAGCATTATTTTTTTCTGATTGGCCGTATCGGCATCATCCAGCACCTTTTGAAAATTGCCGGCGCCCAGCCTCAGGAAAAGGGTGTTTTTATAACCGGCTTCCAGGCCAATGCGCGGGTCCAGGCTAAAGGTCTTGCCGGCCAGCAGCGTATTGCGTTTGCCATCGGTGGTCAGGTCCAGGCCCAGCTCGGCATACAGACTGAATTTTTTTCCGGGCTGAGTCAGCAGGCGGCCAATACCAATGTTTAGTCGTGGCAGCATCAGCTCGCTGCTTTTAACCGGAATTTCGTTGCCGGTTTGTCCGAACACCTGTTTCTCGCGCTCGGTCAGGTGAAAGCTCCAGGCGGTGTAAGTGGTGGAAATATCTTTAGCCATAAGCCCAAAGTACCATTGCTTGTAGCGGGTTTGCAGGCCTACATCCAGGCCGGCGCCCCAGGCATTGGCCATGCTGCCTATGTGGCGGTATATTACTTTGGCATTGATGCCCAGGTGGGTTTCAAAATTGGAATCTTTCGGAAAAAGCGCCACGGGGCGGGCGAAAGAAAGCAGGAAGGCATAATCGCCGGCAGAAATGCTTTTCAGCTTGCTTTCATCAAAGCTGCCATCCGGCTGCACGTAATCTATGGTATAGGCAATGTCGTCTGTGGCATAGCGGATGATGGAAACGCCAAATGTGCCCTTGCTGTTTTTGAGTGGCAATACCGCGCTGCCAAAATCGTATTTGGCATTACCGGCAAAATACTCGGCATGCATAAAGGCAGCCTGGAAATTGTTGGTAATCCGGCTGAGGCCCGCCGGGTTGTAAAAGGTGGCATAGGCATCGTCTGTACCTGCGCTCTGCGCGCCGCCCATGCCCAGGCCTTTGCCGCCCACACCAATGTTCAGGTATTCATTCACGTAGATGCGCGGCTGTGCCAGGGCCACGGTTTGCAGGGAAGCTAAAAGGACGAGGGTATAAAATATTCCTTTCAAAATAAATATAAATTAAGTGACGGCAGTTGTTACTACATCCGGCGAAGGCACCGGGGCCGGTACATAGCTGTTGAAAATTACGAATGTACGGTGGCATCCGCTTTATGGTGGCCCGATAACATATAGTGAAGGACCCGCTCTTGTGGCGCCCCTTCCGGCTGGGTTACAGTTACCTGCGCGTAGGGTTGTTGCAGCAGCCCGGGCGCGCGTTCAGGCCATTCTACCAGGCAAAGGGCACCGGGGTCGTTCAGGGCGTCTTCCACGCCTGCCTGAAAAGCCTCTTCTTCATCGCGCAGGCGGTACCAGTCCATGTGGTAAATTTTAGAGAAGCCGGCGTCCTGCGGTAGCAAATATTCATTGATAATGGAAAAAGTAGGAGAGCTGATCGCAGAAGCAGCAATGCCCAGCTGCTGGCACAAAGCCCGCACAAGGGTGGTTTTGCCGGCGCCCAGCGAACCCTGAAACACCAGCACCCGCCGCCCCGCAGTGGCTTTCAGCAGCCAGTCTGCCGCTGCCGGCAAAGAGGTAAGTGTGTAGCGGATTTCGTTTGGGCCCAGCGCTTGCATAGGCCTGCAAAATTATGGCAGAAATGAAATTTTTAATTGGTTTAATAAATGGGCAACACTTCATTTTCCCACCCCTAACAGATATGCAAAAAAATGTTTGGCCTGCTACAAAAGGAAAAAGCTAACTTTATTCACCTAAAAACTGAACGGTCCTATCTATTTTTTCAAAAAATCCCCTTTTCCTACAATGATCCGGAGATCTACGACCTTGTTGCTGGCTCTTTTTTGCGCCCTGGCTTCCTATGCCCAGAGTGGCCAGGTTTATCAGACGTTATGGCAAAATGCAGGCCAGGCGCCTACCCCTGCTGCCGGTACCCAAAAGCTCTTTCCACGGGTATACCAGCAGCTGAGTGTGAATGAAACACAATTGGAGCAAACCCTGCTGGCCGCCGGCGACAGCTATGAAACTGCAATTGAAATTACCCTGCCCACGCCGGATGGCAGCTATCGCAATTTCCGTGTGTGGCGCAACACAACCATGAGTCCCGAACTGCAGGCTGCCTATCCCATGATTCATACCTGGACGGCCGAAGACGTAAACAACCGCCACATTACTGCCGAACTGGATTATACGGTATTTGGCTTTCATGCCATGGTGTTTGAAAATGGCACTTCCTGGTTTATTGATCCGGTTACGGATCAAAAATCCGGTTATTACCTCTGCTACAACCGCAACGATTATACGCGTCCCTTAAACCAGCGTATGCAGTGCGGCGTAGGTGCAGATGCTGCCGAAGCACTGGGACTGGAGGCCTTGCCGCTGGCGCAAAAGCAACTGCCCAAGCTGGCCTTCAAAGAAAACGGCACTACCCGCCGCACCTACCGCCTGGCCCTGGCCTGCACTTATGAGTACAGCCAGGCCGTTACCGGTAGCAGCTCGCCTACGAAGCCTGCTGTTATCAGCGCCATGACCACCTCGGTAAACCGTGTAAATGGTATTTACAAAAGAGAGCTGAGCGTGAGCATGACCATGATAGACAATACCAACATTGTTTACATTACCAGCGCCGACCCTTATTCCAACAACGATGGCGGTGCCATGCTGGGCGAAAACCAATCAAACCTCAATGCAGTTATTGGCAGCGCCAACTACGACATTGGCCACGTATTCAGCACAGGCGGCGGTGGTATTGCCAGCCTGGGCTCTGTATGTTCTTCCTTTAGCAAAGGGCAGGGCGTTACCGGCTCCTTTTCTCCGGTAGGCGACGCCTTTGATGTGGATTATGTAGCGCATGAAATGGGGCATCAGTTTGGCGGCGACCATACCTTCAACAACAACGTGAACGGCTCCTGCGCCGGTAATATGGAAAGCCAGTCTGCTTACGAGCCCGGTAGTGGCAGCACCATTATGGCCTATGCCGGCATTTGCCCGCCGGACGATTTACAGAACCACAGCGATCCTTATTTCCATGCCCGCAACCTGGACCAAATGTCCACCTTTATTACTGCGGGCGGCGGTTCTACCTGCGGCACTACTGCTACTTCTACCAACAGCCCGGCTTCAATTGATGGCTTTACTGCCAGCTATCAGATACCGGTGAGCACACCCTTTGAACTGACGGCTCCTACCGCTGTTGACCCCACTGCAGATACCCTTACTTATTGCTGGGAGCAGTACAACCGCGGCAACATCGGGTCCAATTGGGCCGGTACCATGTCGGCAGGTCCTATTTTCCGCAGCCTGCCGCCTACCACTTCTCCCACACGTGTCTTCCCCACGCTGCCCAAGCTGGTGAACAACGCTTATCCTTACCTGGGTGAAAAGCTGCCAACCGTCAGCCGCTCCATGCGTTTTAAGCTTACGGTTCGCGACGTCTATCAGGGCTGGGGCTGCTTTAACCTGCCCAACGATACCATTGGATTGCAGGTGAACAGCACGGCCGGTCCTTTCCTGGTAAATGCGCCCAACACATCTGTAACCTGGACGGCAGGTTCCACGCAAATCATTCAATGGAGTGTTGCCAATACCACGCTGGCACCCATTAACGCTACCAATGTGGACATCTATCTTTCTACGGACGGTGGCTACACCTATCCTTACCTGGTAAAAGCCAATACGCCCAACGATGGCGAAGAGGCCATCATTGTACCGAGTGTTCTTACCACGCAGGCGCGCATCAAGGTAAAAGCCACCGGCAATGTGTTTTTTGATATCAGCAATGTAAACTTCTCTATTACCGCTGGCGTGAATGTAGCAACGGTGGCCTGGGCCTCCGATGTAACGGTTTATCCTGTGCCGGCCACAGAGCAGGTGTTTGTAACCGCCGGCAACCTGCAACTGCAGGGCGCGGTGGCCAATGCACTGGGCCAGCAGGTATGGAAAGGCAGCCTGCAGGGAAAAACAGGCATTAATGTTTCCGGCTGGGCGCCGGGTGTTTACTACCTGAAGCTCAGCGATGTAAACGGAGCACAGGCAGTGAAAACCATTGTAATTCAATAACCCCTTTATTCTGGTCCTGACAGCGGCCTGCCCTTACGGGCAGGCCGCCTTTTTTCTGCCTGGTAATTCTCTTTTTTCGTAAAGGCTTTGTTACTTTCGCTGAAATATTCCTACCTTTCCCTTCGCTTATATTCTTGTCCATGAAAAGACTCTTACTCGCAGCCCTTTTGCTGACACCGCTTATGGGCTTTGCCCAACGACATCATGAAATAGGCCTGATGGGCGGTGTTTCCAATTATTATGGCGACCTCCAGGACGAAAAAATGTTCTCGGATTATAACTACCACGCCATGGGCGGTATTGTGTACAAGTACTACCTGCACCCGCGGGTAGGCATCCGCTTTGGGGTAGCCTACACACAGCTAAGCGCTGCAGACAGCCTAAGTGCCGTTCCGGTAAAAAGAGCACGCAATCTTAATTTTACGACCGACCTCATTGAATTTCACGGTGGCCTGGAATTGAACCTCTTTGCCGTGGATGTAGACCGGATGAAATTCAGCCCCTACATCTTTGGTGGTGTGGCCCTTTTCTACAGCAATCCCTACACCAATAACCTGGCAGGTGAAAAAGTATTTCTGCGCCCGCTGAGCACAGAAGGACAAGGTCTGCCGCAGTATCCGGACCGCAAAGAATACAACCTCGTAAACGTTTCCTTTCCGTTTGGCGGCGGCCTTAAATTCTTCGTGGGCAAAACCCTGATGATTACCACCGAACTGGGCTTCCGCTATTGCGCGACTGATTACCTGGACGACGTCAGCAAAAGCTACGTAAACCTGGATACCCTGGCCAGTATGCGGGGCCGCATGGCTGCCGACCTGGCTTACCGTGGCGACGAGCTGGGCAGCTGGGATGGCAAATACCCGGACTATAAATTTCAGCGTGGCGACAGCAAGAACTACGACTGGTACTGGTTTGGCGGTATCAACGTAGCGATTTACTTTGATGCTTTCGGCAACCTGCGTGATTACTGGCAAACCCATTGCCCGACTGTATTTGGCAAGCGCAGGGATTAATGAATTTGGTTTGATACAAAAAAGCGCCGGAAACGGGCGCTTTTTTTTGCTCTTTTTCTCCGCTTAGCCGCCCGATGCAGGGGCGAAAAATTATACGGTACCGGCAGCTGCTAAAAGTCATTCCTTGTTTCCCATTCCTGCTGCACGGCTGCGTGCCGCGGACAGCTTACAACATGGTCGTTTATCATGCCTGCGGCCTGCATAAACGCATAGCAAATGGTGGTGCCAACAAATTTGAATCCTGCTTTTTTTAGTTCTTCGCTCATGGCATCCGATTCCGGAGAAGCGGTCAGGTGATCGTCTTTTCCCGTACGCTGCCGGTCTATAGGCCTGCCGCCGGTAAACTGCCAGATAAACTTTGAAAAGCTGCCTTTTTCTTTCTGAATTTTCAGAAAAGCCTGTGCGTTGGTAATTGTTGCATTTATCTTCATCCGGTTGCGGATGATGCCCTGATCCTGCATCAGGCGGTCTACGTCAGACGGTGTAAACCTGGCAATTTTATGCGGGTCGAAAGCGGCAAACGCCTGGTGGAAAGCTGTTCGCTTATGCAGCACGGTGCGCCAGCTTAAACCTGCCTGAAAAGCATCCAGCAGGATAAACTCAAACAGCTTTTCATCGTCCAGAACCGGGCTGCCCCATTCTGTATCGTGATACTGCTGCATCAGCGGGTCGGTGCCCGGCCAGGTGCAGCCCTGTGGTATTTGCGGGGTGCTTTGCATGCTGCGTTTTTTATTGTAAGGCTTCTTTTGCCGCCTGGAGCGAAAGCATTTCCTGCGTGCCGGTTTCAAAATTTTTCAGGCTCAGCTTGCCTGCTTCCCGCTCGGCGTCGCCGGGCAGTATAACGAATGGAAAGCCGCGCTTGTTGGCATATTTCAACTGCTTGTCAAACCTGGCGGCATCGGGGTAGATTTCCGCGGCAATGCCAGCATCGCGCAGGTCTTTTAATGTTTGAAGCGCGTATTGCTCGTTGGCTCCGCCAAAATTTAAGAGCAGCACTTTTGCGCCTGTCTGCACCGATTCCGGGAAAAGATGCAGCTCTTCCAGCACATCGTAAATCCGGTCGATACCGAAGGAAATGCCTACGCCGGAAATGCCTTTCACACCAAACAGGCCGGTGAGATCGTCATAGCGGCCGCCGCCGCCAATGCTGCCCATTTTTACCGCAGACGTTACTACCTCCATGATGATGCCGGTGTAGTAATTGAGGCCGCGCGCCAGCGTCAGGTCTACCACTACTTTACTTTCCCAGCCGGCATCTGCGAGCGCTGCATGATAGTTAAGGGTTTGACTGATTTCATTCAAACCGGCGCGGCCTGTTTCTGTGCTGCCCAGGTGTTTTTCCAGCGATGCCAGAATGGCTTCATTGTCGCCGGTGGCGGCAGCAATTTCTTTAATTTTTTCGATGCCTGCAGGCAAGATGCCACGGGTGCTTAGCTCTTTTTCCACGCCTTCCCAGCCAATTTTATCCAGCTTGTCAAGGGCAATGGTGATGTTTATCATCTGTTCCGGCGCGCCGCAGACTTCCGCTAATGCAGCCAGCAGTTTGCGGCTGTTGATTTTTACCGTTACTGCCGGTACTTGCAATTGATGAAAAGCCGCCCGGTAAATGCAAAGCAGCTCTGCTTCGTTGAGCAGCGAAGTGCTGCCTACCACATCGCAGTCGCATTGCCAGAACTCGCGGTAGCGGCCGCGCTGCGGGCGGTCGGCACGCCATACGGGCTGCATCTGATAGCGGCGGAAGGGCAGTGCCAGCTCCTGATGGCGGGTGGCTACATAGCGCGCAAAGGGAATGGTGAGGTCGTAGCGCAGGGCGCGCTCGGTGATTGCCGGCGTGCTGTAAGGCTGGGAAGTAAGCTTTTCCCATTCCGCATTCAGAGCAGTTTTATCTTTTTTCTCGTGCAGCCCGTTATTGAGGATTTTGAAAATCAGGCGGTCGCCTTCCTCGCCATATTTGCCCATAAGGGTAGAAAGGTTTTCCATGGCCGGCGTTTCCAGCGGCTGGAAGCCGTACAATTCAAAAATCTTTCGAAGCGTATCAAAAATGTATTGGCGGCGGCGCACTTCCGCAGAAGAGAAATCGCGCGTGCCCTGAGGAATAGAAGGTTTCATGCGTGCCTGCAAAAGTAAGCCGGAAGGGGCAGGGCCACGCGCCTACCGGTGGTAAAGATGATGGGTAGAAAATTGCGGCTTTGCCGAACGGCTGCCGGACAGCAGTGGAAAGCCTGACCGCCTTAGCAGGCAGCTTGGAACGAATGGCCGGAACTACTGTTGCCGAATGCGGCTGTGCCGACAGCCCCGCTACCGTACTTACAGCTTTAAAGAAAATTATCCGGCGTGCAGCAGCTCCTCATAGCGCGCCATTAAATGCTGCATCAGCTTTGGCGCGTCATATTTTTCTTCCATCAGCCTGCGGGCGTTGCTGCCGCAGTTTTTCATGAGCTCCGGGTTTTGCGCCGCTGCCATGATTTGCTGCGCAAATGCCGGGGCGGTGGTGGCTAATAACACATCGCGGTCCGGTACGGCATCAATGCCTTCCACGCCTACCGGTGTTGTAACAATGCACTTGCCCATAGCCATGCCTTTGAAAATCTTGATGCGCACGCCGCCGCCGCTCAGCAGGGGCACAGCCAGGATGCTTTTGTTGGACTCGAACGCCAGTGCGTCGGGCACTTCGCCGGCTACTATGACGTTGGGCCAGGTTTGCTGTTTGTATTTTTCAGGCATGTTTCGCCCGGCCAGGTAAAGCATTAATTGCGGCAGTTGGCGGTGTACGAGCGGCCATACTTTTTCCAGCAGCCAGTCAACACTTTCCTGATTGGGCAGCCAGTCCATGGCGCCAATGTGATAGACCGTAGCAGGCGGCTGGGCCGGTAAAAAAGGCGTTGCACCCACATCCACGCCAAAAGGGTGCAGGTACATGGGAATGGTGCAGCCCAGGGCGCGATATACCGCTTCGTCTTCTTTGGAAATGGGAAGCGCGAGGTCGTAATCGTTGATGTGTTTTTGCTCAAACGCTTTGAGCTGGGCTGCCAGCTTGCCGAGATACCAGCGTTTTAATGGATTTTTTTCCTGTGCTGCCAGCCGTTCCCAGATGCGAAATTCCGGGTTGTGCATGCGCAGTACAATTTTAGCGCGGCTATGCTTTCGGATTACAGGCAGGTAAGGGGTCAGGAATATGCCATCCAGGTGCACAACGTCGAACCTGTTATCCTGTAACAGGCGTGTCAGGGCCGCTTCGTATGCCGGCGACAGGAAGCGGTCGATGTGGTAGGAAGTGCCGCGCAGCAGGCTGCGCAGGGCCGGCAGCGGACGGATGCTGTTGTCTACCCGGATGGTTTCAAAATGCCGGAGCTGGCCATACAGTGCGGGCAGCTGCTGCACATCCACCCAGTGGCGCGTCGTGTTCATAGCCAGCAAACTAAGGGTGCAGCCGGCTTTCAGATAACCTTCCAGATAGTACTGTACGCCAATGGCGCCGCCATCGGTAAGCGGCCAGGGTACACGGTTCACCAGTTCTAAGATGCGCATGGGGCCTGCAAAATAAAGCAAGCGGCGGCGATGCTTTAATTTTAGGTCCTTCATGCCACAAAAAGAGGTTGTTTTCTTAGGCTCCAAGCCCGTTGGTTTTGCCTGTTTCGAATACCTGTTGCAACAGCAGGCGGCACTGGGCTGTAAAGTGATTGCACTGGCTACGCGACAGCGTACCGAGTTTTCGGGCAACAGTGATTTAACCGCGCTGGCCAGGGCGCATGGCGTGCCGGTGCTGGGCAGCCTGGAGGAATTGCCTTCCTGCGATATCATTTACTCGGTGCAGCACCATGAATTGCTGCGTGCTGCGCATCTGTCCCGGGCAAGGCAATACGCGGTGAACCTGCACCTGGCCCCGCTGCCGGAATACCGCGGCTGCAATCAGTTTTCGTTTGCCATCCTGGATGGTGCGCGCGAGTTTGGCGCTACCATTCACCTGATGGATGCGCGAATAGACCATGGCGCTGTGCTGTTCGAAAAACGCTTTGCCATAGCGCCCGGTTGCTGGGTAGCAGATTTATATGCCCAGACGGTAAGCACGGGCATCCGGTTATTTAAAGACACCTTACTTTCGGTTGTTAGCGGCGATGTACAGCCGGTGAGCCAGGAAGCACTAAAGGCGGCAAGACCTTCGTTTTTACATTTCCGGGAAGAGATGGCGGGCCTGAAAGAAATAAGCCTGGACTGGGATGGAGAAAAAATTGAACGGCACATCCGTGCGGCGAGCATGCCGGGTTTTGAGCCGCCGTACTGTATGATTGGAAACGAAAAAGTTTATTTTAAGAAAGGATGAGCGGCGACAGACCCAGGCACATTGTGCTGACCATTACCAACGATCCGAATTATGACCAACGCATGATTCGCATCTGTACCTCGCTGCACGAAGCAGGTTATAAGGTGACGCTGATTGGCCGCGAACGCCCAATCAGCAAGCCTTTGATTCCGCGTGCCTTCCGCCAAATCAGAATCAGGCAGCGCATTGATAAAGGCAAGCTGTTTTACCTGACCTATAACCTGAAACTGCTGTTGCGACTGCTGTTCATCCGGGCAGATGCTTTCTGCGCTATTGATTTGGATACCATTCTGCCGGTTTATTACGCTTCCAAAATTCGGCGGATGCCCCGGGTGTACGACGCCCATGAATTGTTTTGCTACATGCAGGAAGTGATCTCGCGGCCAGGGATTTATAAAATGTGGCAGGCTATTGAAAAGCATAGCGTTCCCAACTTTCCGGTGGGCTATACCGTAAGCGAAAGCTACCGGCAGGCGTATCTGGCGCAATACGGCGTGGATTATAAAGTAGTGATGAATGCCACTGTGCTGCGGCCGGTACATATACCCGACAGGCAGGAAAAATACATCCTTTATCAGGGCGCGGTAAATGTGGGCCGCTGCTTTGAAGAGCTGATACCGGCCATGCAATGGGTGGATGTACCACTTATTATTTGCGGGGAAGGCAATTTTTATGAGGCGGCGCAGGCCCTGGTAAAAAAATACGGGCTGGAAGGAAAGGTGATTTTCAAAGGCTATGTGCCGCCGGCAGAATTGCCTGCCTATACGCTAAACGCCACCATCGGCATCACGCTTTTTGTAGCAGGCAGCAAAAGCAATGAACTGAGCCTGGCCAACCGGTTTTTCGATTACATGCATGCCGGCGTGCCGCAGCTGGGCGTGGCTTATCCGGAATACGAGCACATCAATCGGCAGTATGAAGTGGCTACCCTGCTGCAGGAAGTAACTCCGGAAACTATCGCGGCTGCCCTGAATCATTTGCTGCAGGATGCTGTTTATTATAAGCGATTGCAGCAAAACGCGCTGCAGGCGCGGGAAGTTTATAACTGGCAACAACAGGAAGTAACACTGCTGGAAGTGTACCGTAAATTATTTGCAGGGAAATGAATACAGCTCCAAACCCATCCGCAGACGTTTCCTTCTCGGTAATTATTCCTGCTTATAATGCGGCAGGCACCATTGCAACTGCTATAGATTCCTGCCTGGCACAAAGCCTGGCGCCCCTGGAAATCCTGGTGGTGGATGATGGCAGCACGGACGATACGGTGGCTCGGGTAAAAGAAATTTCATCGCCTTTGGTGCGGCTGGTAGGCCTGGAAGTGAATAAAGGGCCTGGTGCTGCCCGGAATGCCGGAATGGACTTTGCCAAAGGCAGCCACTTTGCTTTTCTGGATGCCGATGATGTTTGGCATGTGGACAAGCTAAAACAAATGGCAGCCGGAATTCAGCATCATCCGGAAAGTGTATTGTGGTTTCATGATTTTTCCATCAACAGTAGCAAAGCCCGTGTTGCATCACCCGCCAACTGGTTTTATTTTCCTTACTGGCAGTTGTTGCTCAGAAATGTGATAGCGCCTTCGTGCGCTGTTATAACGGCCACGCACCTGCGCTTTTATGAACCCATGCGCTATTGCGAGGATTATGATTTCTGGCTCAGGCTGGCGCAGCAGGGCGATATCTATCATCTGAAGGAAGCCCTGACTTTGCGCAGCCGTGCATTGCTGAGTAAAGGCGGGCAAAGCAGCCGTCGCTGGCGGATGAGAAGGGGAGAAATAAGCGCCTATACGCGCCTGGCCAGGCAAAGAAGGTGGTTGCTGGTGCTGCTGCCTTTTTTATGGCTGAACAGCCTTGTAAAGCATTTAATTAAAATAGTCTTTTCGCACGACCGTTAAGTCTGGAAAGCAGCGGGGTAGGCGAGGCCCTGTCGCAAGAGAAACCTTAAGCCATGCCTGCCGCGGAAATCTCGCGAATCTCGCCCTGCTCTATGCGTACCACGCGCGCCGGGAACCGTTGAATAATAGAATAATCGTGTGTGGCCATTACAATGGCCGTCTGGTAATCGCGGCAGATGTTAAAGAGTAGGTTCATGATTTCCTGGGCCGTGTCGGGGTCCAGGTTGCCGGTAGGTTCGTCTGCCAGAATCAGCCGTGGGTTGTTCAGCAGCGCCCGGGCAATATCCACCCGCTGTTGTTCGCCGCCGCTCATTTCGTAAGGCATTTTAAAGCCCTTGCCCCGTAAGCCTACTTTGCTGAGCACGTTGTCTATTTTCTCCTTCATTTTTGCCTTGTCTGTCCAGCCGGTGGCTTTAAGTACAAAGGCCAGATTGTCCTGCACATTGCGATCGGTAAGCAGGCGGAAATCCTGGAATATCATGCCCAGGTTGCGCCGCAGCATCGGCACATTTTTCCAGTTCAGGCTTTTCAGATCAAAGCCAACCACTTCCCCTTCGCCTTCTTTCAGATAAAGGTCGCCGTACAGGGTTTTTAGCAGGCTGCTTTTGCCGGTGCCGGTTTTCCCGATAAGATATACAAACTCGCTTTTATTGACTTCCAGGTTCACATCCTGAAGGATGAGGGCCTTTCCCTGATAAATGTTTGCGTTTCGAAGCGAGATGATATTTTGCTGCATGAGGTCGATAGGTACTGAAAGGAACAAATATAGGGCGCAGGGTGGCAATGGAATGAAAAAGTCCCGGCAACAGGTGCCGGGACTTTTTATTTAGAATCTAATTGCAGGCTTGCTTAGTAAACCACCAGTTTTTGAGTCTGTGCTTTACCGTTGGCAATCACCTGAATCAGGTACATACCTTTTACAGAGATGTAGTTAGCGGGGATTTCAACCTGCGTGCCCTGGGCGTTCAGTTGCTTGATGGTTTTGTACACCATTTTGCCTGTTACGTCGGTTACGCTGATTAGTGCCTCGCCGTTGCCACCGGCAATCGTTACCACAGCGCTGCCGCTGGTAGGATTGGGTGCTACAGAGATGCCTTGTTGTGCGGCTACTTCGCCCTGGATGCCCAGCGGGTTGTTGCTGATGCTGATGCGGTCCATGTAGAAGTTGTTGCCGGTGCCTGCGAAATAATTGAAGCTGGCAAATTCTTCGCCGGTGCTGCTGAGGGTCATCTTTTTGCTGATGCCTACCTTGTAGCGGAAGCGGAAGAATACACGCTCTTTGCGGGCAGCAGGTGGGATGTTCAGCGATTGTGCTTTCCAGTCGCCCATGTAAAGCGGAGCGAAAGGAATATCCAGCGGGCCGTTGTTACCCAGGTCGGCTTTGGTCAGCCGGCTCATAACGATCCAGGTGCTGCCGCAGTTTACAGAGTAAGCAATTTCCAGGGTGTCGTTCATTTCTGCAGGAACAGAAGTGCGCCAGGTGCCTGCGCTCATAAAGTTGAGGTTGGCATTGGTACCAAAGTCACCGCCGGAAATATTAAACGCAGGTGTGTAGAAGTCTGCATACTGACCCAATGGAGAAGCAGTCAGGGAAGCAGGGAAAGTGCGCCTGTCGTAGTTTTTAAACATGATGGCTTTGCTATCATAATAACCTACGCCGGCAGGTTGCCATTGGTGATCGGGGTCATTAAAATAGTTGAATACAGGCCATTTGCTCATGTCTGCTTCATCGGTAAACTCCTGCCAGTAGCCAATGGGAGCTATGGTATTGGTATCGGCCACATAAATGCTGCGGCTGTTGGTGATGGTAGAGTCGCCGGTGTTGTTGCCGGTTACCGTCAGGGTAGCGGTTACCCAGCCTGGTTCGGTAAAGCGGTTGGTAACGTCTTTGGTAGTGGCAGTGGGGTTCAACGCACCATTGCTGAACGTCCAGTTCCAGTTGGTAACGGTATCACGCCAGCTGCGGTCCTTAAAGAAGAAACCCTGCAGGCCATCAGCGCAGCCATATACTTTCAAATCACTGTTTATACTTGTATTGGCGCCAACGCTGAAGTCAGGAACCGGCTTCAGGTCAGGACGGGGGGCCAGGGTGCCGGAAGCATCAGCCCATACGCCGGTACCAATCAGGTTGGACGTGCTGAACAGGTTGCTGCGGTTGGCAGTAGGGGAAAGCAGGCCGGCACGCATGAAACGGGTTTGACCGTAGGTAAACATCTTGTCGCAATAAGTATAGTCCATGATGTTTTGCGAGTTTACCGTATCCGGGTAATCCACTACAGAGTCACCGCCCAGCGAGTTGGTGTACAGTTTGGCGTAGCCATAGCGCACAGCCATGTTGAAGAAGTAGTTGTAGTAGGTAGTGCCGCCGGAAACGGAAGTGTCGCCTGTAATACGCAGAACCGCAGGGATCTGGTGGGTATACGTGCTGGCGTCAAATTCAGGCTGCAGCATACCGGGGTTGGTACCGAAAGAAAGGCAGTATTTGCCGGGGTTGCTAATGCTAAAGTTCACTTTGGCATTCTGTGCGGCATAAGCATTCTTCACTGTGTCGGTAAAGCTTTGCAGGATAGCGCCGCTTGGAGAACCGGCACGCAGGTTAATGGTAAACGATTCGCCTTTTGCGGTAGCAGGATAAACATTCAGGCTTTCAATTTGCGCGAATGAAAAAGTCTGGAAGCAAAGCGCGTCGTTGCCGGTAGAAACTTTGGCACCACCCGGGGCTGGTTTGCCAATGGTAGGGTGCGTAGAGCCTTTAGTCAGGCGCCAGTTATAGAAATAATTGTACAGGCCATTGAATGCATCATTTTTAAAGTGCATGATGCCGTTCAGGGAGTCCACATAGGTGGCATCCAGGTTACTGTCGCGTACCATGCCGGGGTTGACGCTCATGACCAGGAAGTAGCCGCTGTCTGGCGTTACTGCAAAATTCAAAGGCAGTTTTTGCGGGCCGTTGTTGGTTGTTACCGTATCGTTGTACGTAGCCACCGGGAAGCCGTATTTACGCAGCGTAACCTGGAAAGGCGCGCCGATTTTGGCTGCCGGGTAAACCGTTACCGTATCAATGGTAAAGTTTGTTTTTGCTACAAACTCAATACCCAGATAGTTAAAGGTATCCATGCGGGGCGTGAGGGCTGCAGCAAGGTTGCGGCGGCCCAGCGTATCGCGGAAAACGCGGGCGCAGGTTGTATCATAGATACGTGCGGGTGAGCAGGCATCTACACCGCCACCCGGGGGATTATGGCCTTTGGTAGGCGGGGTGTCGTCCACGCCGTCATCGCCGCATTCTACTTCCGGAGCATTGGTATTGCCCCAAACGTGCGACAGGCCCAGGTAGTGGCCAATTTCGTGCGGAATGGTAGCGCTTGCATCGAAGTAGCCGGAAAGCGTGATGAGGCCATCATAAAAAGGCTGCTCAGCGGCGGTTGCCGGCTTTTGGGTATAGGCGGCCACGCCTGCTTTGTCGGCACCAAACATCTGAATCACCCAGATGTTCAGGTAAGCGTTAGGCGCCCATTGGTTGAGCTTGGCCTGATCGCCGGCAATGTTAAAAAGGGCGCTGCGTGTACGGGTAATACCGGTGGTAGGCTTGCCGGTAGGGTCTTTGGTAGCAAGATGAAAACGGATGTTTGTCTTGCCAATGTAGCGTACCGGTGCAATAGGGGCCGGGTTGCCGTTAGAATCCACATTGTAGGTTACTTTGATGTTGCCCGCATAAGGAGCAATAGTGCCAAGCGTATCGTTGCTTTGTTTCAGGAAAATAGAATTCCAGTTTGCAACTGCATTATAGACATCGTTGTCCGACAGATATTCGGCACTATAACCTGGCTGAATGCCAACGTTGTAGTTGTGAATAATGTGCACCACTACCGGAACATCATAAACAACATCGTCGTAGATGCCGGCGCCTTTACGCGCAAATCTGGAAAGGTCCATGTGCTGGAGCTGCTGTTCGAGTTGCTTTTGGAACTCTGCCTCATTGGTGAGGATTTTGGGATAGAGCGCCTTCAGCTTCTGTTCCTGTTCGTCGGTACCACAGGTCTTCAGCGAAGACTGGGCCTGCGCAGCCATTCCAAAGCACACCAGCGATGTGAGGGAAAGGATAAATTTTCTGAGCATTTTTTGAGACTTGAAATTTGTTTTAAAAATACGTAGCGGTAAAGATACGGCAGGGGTTTTAATGTACGACAGACATTCTTTAATAGTTCTAAAGCGGGTAGAAATAGTGTTTGTTAAGACAGAATTGTTTTCCGGAAGGTTGGTGGCGCCGGCATTAAGCGCCCGTTAAACCATTTCAGGAAGGCAGCCGCCAGGTGATGCCGGCATAGATTTCCCTGCCGCGCGTTGGCCCCCAGACGGAGGACAGATCGAAGTAGGGCCCAAAGGGATTGTCGGCGCTGATGATGGGGTTTTGTTGCGTGAATCCGGTGAGGTTTTCTGCGCCCGCATAAATTTCAAGCCCTTTCCAGCGATGGCGCAGCTGCGCGCCCAGCAGCCCATAAGCTTCGGAATAGGGCGCACGCTGATAGGCAGGGGGCAACAGGTCTGTGGCGGGCAGTTTCATCCTGCCGGTCCAGTGCAGGTTCACGTCTGCCTGCCATCTTTTTGTTTTGGTTTGATAAGAAAACGCGGCCATGGCGCGGTGCCGGGGTGTAAAAGGTAATTCTTTTTGGGCGCCGGCTACCACCTGGCGGACGTCCAGGTAGTTATAAGCGGTCCTTACTTCCAGCCGTTTGAAAAAAGTAAGAGACGCTTCGGCCTGTGCTCCCAGCGAATAGCTTTTATCCCTATAATTATAAATATAAATCCTGGATGGGTCGCGATCATAATCGGGTACAAACTGGTTTTGAAACCGGGTATAGTAGGCATCCAGGCTCAGGTAGCCGTTCCCTTTTTCCGCCGGCAGGCGATACACATAGCTCAGCCCCGTGGTAATTGCTTCCTCCGGCCGTAGCGCTTCCTGAAATACCAGGTCGCGGGAGGTGGCCAAAATCAAAGCCTGCTCGCTAAACAAATTTACCTGCCGCCAGCCCCGGCCTGCCGAAGCACGAATCGTATGGCCCGATGCCACATCCCACTTTACAAACAGCCTTGGTGAAAGAAAAGTTCCTGCTTCCTGATGCTGATCCAGGCGCAGGCCGGTCAGCAGCAATAGTTTGCCATCCAGCCATGTGGCTTTGTTTTCCGCAAAAACGCCGGGCACGCGCAAAGGTGTTTTGTATTTGCCGGCATACGTCTTATCCAGGCTTATTTCAGAAAAAGAAACCGTTTCATCCAAATCCTGAAAAGCATAAGAAAGGCCCCATTTCAATTCCTGCGTTTCCAGCCATTGCCAGTCGTGCTGCAATACGGCATTGAAGCTTTGCTGATTGCCTGCATAAAGTGTTTGCCCCAGCCAGCTTTCCTGCCTATGCTTCAGTGCCGAAACATTCAGGTTCAGCGCGTGTGCCGCTGACAGGCGATAGCTGCTTTTTATATAAGCCATGCCCTGTTGATAATGCATTACCTGGCCATACACCAGGCTACTGCCCCTGTGCTCTTTCGCCTGGTAGGCAGTTTGTCCGCCCAACCGCTGCTCATCGGTATAGCCGACGGCAGCTTGCAACTGCAGCCCGCCTTTGGCCTCCTGCCGGTAGGTCCATTTGTTGAACAAAGCATAACGGCGCAGCAGCGGCAGGTCCAGGAATCCGTCCCTGTTGTTATCCACCCGTTGGCCCGGCTGCACGCTGTGCAGGGAAAGCAGGCTGCGCCATTTCCTGCCCCTGCCTGCCGGCGTACTGCCAATGGCGTTGTAATGCTGCTCGCCAAATGAATTGACATACGTATTCAAAAGCAGGGAAGGCGCAGCCGGCGGCATCGTGGTTTGCATGTTGATTTGGCCGCTAATGCCGGCATGGCCCTGTAGTACGGAAGTAGTGCCTTTGCTCACCGATATATTCTCAATGAGCACCCCCGGCCAGGCGCTGACCCCATACGTATAGGCCGCACCCTGAAGAAGGGGCAATCCATCTACCAGCAACTGATTGTACACGCCCGACAGGCCCAGCATGCGCAGCTCCTGCGCGTTGGTGACCACATTGGTGGTTTGGGCCTGTACGGCCGCCTGTGCGCCAAAGCAGCCGGCCAGATCGCAGCAGGCGCTTTTGCTTAGCTCATGCCGCGTAATTACGGCGGTTTGCCCTACTGCCGAGGAGGAAAGAAAACCGCTGCGGTTTTGGTTTACGGTTACTTCCTGCAAACCGGTGGCGTCCTTTTTCAGCAGGATACTCAAATAGGTTTTGCCGGTGACGTCTATAGTATCCGTTTTATAGCCGGTAAAGGAAACAAGCAGCCGCCTATCGGCAGAGGCACTGTTGCTTATTTTAAAAACCCCGTTTTCATTGGCCATTGCGGCATCGGTGGTGCCCAGCCAGTGCAGCACGGCGCCGGGCAGGATTTCCTTTCCGCCTGCTGTTTCGCCAAATACCTTACCGCTGATGGTTTGCGCCCATACAGGCGATGCGGTCAACAGAAGCGCGGCTGTCAGGAACAGGCGCTGCTTCATGGTGTAAGAGGTTGTGGATTGGAAACGTGCTTCACGCGATAGGGCTTTTCATCCGGCTCATCGCAGCCAGGCGTGTTTTCAACGGCCGTCCTGATGCCGTTGGGGCTGTTGGCAGCGGTATGAAAGGTAACCGTAAACGTTGCCGCCTGTTTTTTGCGCGCGGTAAAAGAAACCTCGTCTATGCCTTCCTGGTTTAAAAGGTTTTTTTGGATGGTGGGCATATCGCCGTCGCAATGCAGGTTGCCCACTTCAAGGGTAATGGTTTTAAGCGTATCCGCAGTTTGTGTGGCTGCCTGCTGTTGGAAGAAAAACAAAGACAGCAGGCAGGTGATGAAAAATATCTTTTTCATGTAGTAGAAATTATTTTTTTTATTGAAAAGTAAAGGCACAGGCACGCAGGATGCAGCCATTGGCCCAAAGCAGGAAAAGAGCGCGACGGCTCCGGATAAAAAAGCTATCAGGAAATACGGGGCGGCTGCCAGAAGTCGAACGCTACCTGTGGCAAGCGCGGTGTGTGGTAGCTGCCATGCGCGGCCGCGTAGGGCAATGCCGGCAAGGGCTGCATCTTAAAGCTCACAGGCAACACAATGGCAGCCACGCAGCAGGAGCAGCTGTGAAACGGGTTACAGCCATGGCAGTCTTTGGGGGAATCAGGCGCTTGCTGTTGGGCCGGCGCTTCTTCGCTGCAGCAGGCATCTGTTGTTACAGCAGGCTGGCTTTCAAAAAGGGAAAAAGCTGCGCAGGCAGGTTGCACGGACAAAGTCAGTACCCACATAGCCAGTATTGCGCAGAGCCATCGCATGTGTACAAATATAGCCAGGCAGCTTTAAAAACCGGAGCAGGCCGGTTGTAAAGTATAGGCGGCAGTAAAATGCAGGTTGTCTCTGACAGGAAGTTGGTAGTTAACGTAAAGAAATGAGCTTAAAAATAATAGAAAGAAATACTTTTGCACCCCTCCCAAATAATTAGCTACCCTTTTCTTTTATCCACCTTTTATGCGATCTATCTTTACAAAAGCCCGGTTTGCACGACGCATTCCGCTTGTCCTGTTATGCAGTTTTGGTCTGGCGCCTGCCGCAAACGCGCAGTTCAATAACTACTTTACTTATCAGGTATTCAGTAGCAGCAGCACGGCTACCGCGGGTACTTTTAATGGCAATTCTTTTACCATTGCAGACGGAGGTGTAACTGTGTCTACGTATAGCCCTTCAACTCCTGGCGACCTGCCTGCAGCTACCGGTTTCCCGGGTACAGGACCATCCTCTCATCTCTTTAAAAATACTGGTGGTACCGCAACAAGTACCCTGACTTTTACAAACTCTATTACGCCGGCAGACCATATCTACATACAGGATATAGACCATAGTGAATCGGTAACCTTCACCTTTAAGGACTCACTCGGTAATACGATTAATCCAAGCGGCTTTACCGCACATAAAATTTCAACAACTTTTCCTACCTCTTATACGATTACCAAAAACGTTACCAGCATTCAGGTGAGCAGCGGTTCTGAAAGCACTGACGAGCTTTTGACCGAAATTATTCCCAATGCATTCGTAAAAACAATTAGCATGACTATTGGTACTACGGCAGGCGGTTTTGAATTGTACTTTGGACGCAACCGTCCCCAGCTTTCTCAATCGCTGTCTTACTCAACCATTAATCAGGGCCAAGCTACAACGATTAGCTATTCACTAAACGGCATCTACAATAATCCGGAACATAATCTGGGTTTTACCAACACACTTCCCGCAGGCTGGGTAGTAGCAGATCCAATTTTTATTATTAATAGTACCGGCGGCACCGTTACCGCCGTGCCGGGCGCCAATACGATTTCGCTGAGTGGCCTGAATAATAGCTTCACCACCGGTACACCCGTAACAACGGCTACTATTTCTGTAAACATTACCAACGCTCCGGGTTTCGTCAATACTTCCTGCGGCAGTTCACCGGCAAGCAGCACCAATAGTGCTGTCAATTTTATAGTGGATGATACCAGGATTCAGACAAGCCTGTCGCCGCAATGTCTCGTCGTAAACGATCCTTTACCGGTAAAGCTGGTTTCATTTACCGGCAAAGAAGCTGGTTGTGATGTTTTGCTACACTGGAAAACTGCCCTGGAAACAGAAAGCAAAGAATACCTTGTAGAGCACAGCACAGATGGCGGTAAATGGCAGCCCGTCGGCAGGGTAGCAGCAGCAGGTTTTAGCTACAGTGCGCAGGACTACAGTTTTACAGATAAGCAGGCAGGCGCCGGAATGAATTATTACCGCCTGCGCATGGTAGATCTTTCGGGCAAGGAAGCCCTGAGCAGCGTGGTGACTGTAAAAACAGGATGCGCCGCGGCACACGCCATTCAGGTTTATCCCAATCCCGTAACCAACCTGCTGCATATAGAAATGCCGCCTGCCAGCCATCAGGTGCGCATCTACAATGCTGCCGGGCAATTATTTTACACAGCAATTGCAGCAAGCGGTACGTTGCAGCTTTCTGTGGCGGCTTGGCCCGCAGGCTTGTATCAGGTTCTGATACAGGACGAAGCCGGTAACATTGAAAAGCAGGAGCGCCTGATAAAGCAATAAGCACCTGCACCTTTAAATTTTGGTAAAGCCCTGCTCCTTTAAGAGCAGGGCTTTTTTGTTGGAAAAAGAAATGTGCGGGCATGAAAAAAGCCGCTAAAAATAGCGGCTGTGTGCCCCAGACGGGAATCGAACCCGTACTCCCATTACTGGAAACAGGATTTTAAGTCCTGCGCGTCTACCTGTTCCGCCACCAGGGCATTGGTGTGGTGCGCAAATGTAAGCCGACAGGCGCATTTGCGCTTCCTTTTTATGAGGTTTTAAAAACAAAAATCCCGGCTGTTAAGACCGGGATTTTATTTGGAGCGGAAGACGCGATTCGAACGCGCGACCCCGACCTTGGCAAGGTCGTGCTCTACCAGCTGAGCTACTTCCGCCTGTCATTCGCAGTGTGTGTGCCGCGATTGGGATTGCAAAGATAAATGGCGTTTTGAAACTACCAAACACTCTGAAAATATTTTTTTGCGCTATGCCTCATCTGCTTTTTTCTAAGCCTGGATATCTGATATTTGAACTTCTTTTCGAACCGCTAAATCACAACTAAAAACATGGAGCCTGCTCACAACCTCTTCCACTTTTCTATGGATGAAACCGCAGCCACGTATCTTGCTCAAACCGGTAAATGGTCCAGGTTTCTGTCCATTATTGGTTTCATCTTCATCGGCCTGATGGCTTTGGGCGGTTTCTTCGGCGCTGCCATCATGCAAAGCATGGGCAGCGCTTACGCCGGTGAAGCCATGCCCGCCGGCATGGGCATTGCCTTTGGCCTGATTTACCTGGTTATTGCAGCGCTTTACCTTTATCCAACCCTTGCCCTGTACCGCTTTTCAAAACTGATACGCCCGGCGCTCAACAATCAGGATCAGCAGCTGTTTACCGAAGCCATGCGCCACCTGCGCAATGTTTTCAAGTTTATGGGCGTACTGACCCTGGTAGTACTGGGTATTTATGCCCTCATCCTTGTGTTTGCCCTGATCGGCGCGGCACTGGGTGCTATGGGCTAGGCATACATGGCCTCTATCGCGTCGCTGTATTTTTCTTCCACTACTTTCCGTTTTATTTTCAGCGAAGGCGTTAGTTCCCCTTGATCGATGCTCCATTCGCTGGGCAGCAGGGTGAATTTTTTTACCTGTTCCACATGCCCGAATAAGGGGTTGTACTTATCCAGCTGCTGCCGGATGAGTTGCTTTACTTCCGGCAGGGCAATCAATGCCTGATTGCTTTCCGGTACGGGCAGGCCTTTTTCTTTTAAATGATGGCGCAGCTGAAGAAACGAAGGCACGATGAGTGCGCTTACCAGCTTGCGGTTGGCGCCCACCACCATGATTTGCTCTATGTAAATGCTTTCGCGCATCTTGTTTTCAATGGCCTGCGGCGCTACGTATTTGCCCCCGCTGGTCTTGAAAATTTCCTTTTTCCGGTCCGTGATTTTCAGAAAGCGATCCTCCACCCATTTGCCGATATCGCCGGTGTGAAACCAGCCATCGCGCAGGGCTTCTTCGGTTTGCTCCGGCCGTTTGTAATAACCCATCATGATGTTGGGCCCTTTACAAAGTATTTCTCCGTCGTCTGCCAGCTTTACGGTTACACCTTCTATCACCGGCCCGATGGTGCCAACACGGCGGCCCTCGCTTTCAAACCGGTTTACGGAAACAACCGGCGAGGTTTCGGTGAGGCCATAGCCTTCCATAATTACCACGCCGGCCGCGGTAAATATGCGGATGAGGCGTTCCTGCAATGCAGCCGATCCGCTAACGATGGCCATTACCCTGCCGCCCAGCGCTTCGCGCCATTTGGAAAAAATAAGCTTGTTGGCCAGTTTTAACTGCAGGTTGTACCAGGCGCCCATGTCTTTGGCATTGTCGTATTGCTTGGCCAGGTTCAGCGCCCAGAAAAACAAAGCCTTTTTTACGCCTTTCAGCTCCAGGCCTTTGCCTACAATCTTTTCATAGACTTTCTCCAGCAGGCGGGGCACGGTGGTAAATACAAAGGGCTGCACCTCTTTCATGTTGTTGCCAATGGATTCCATGTTTTCGGCAAACCAGGTTTGCAGGCCGGCAGCTGTATAAATGTAGAGAATGGTGCGCTCAAAGATGTGGTTCAGCGGCAAGAAGCTCAGCGTTTTATCGCCCGGGGTGGCGAAGGTGAACACCGGCAGGGCGGCGTTTACGTTGCTCACAATATTGTGGTGGCTCAGCATCACGCCTTTGGGCGCGCCTGTGGTACCCGAAGTATAAATGATGGTGGCGAGCGATGCCGGTGTGATGCTGTTGATCAGGGCGTCATCCGGTTGTTGCTGCAGGGCCGTGAGTTCCGTCCAGGGACGGATGCCGGCTACAGGGTCAAAAGAAAAAATTTCCAGTGGGCCGGGCAGTTTGGACAAGGCGTCTTTAAAGCGCCGGTAAAGCTCTTTGTCGGAAATGAAAATCTTGCGCACGCCGGCTTCCCGCAATACAAATTCCATTTCCTGCGGACTGATGGTGGGGTAAAGGGGCGTCAGTACGGCGCCGGTCAGCTGGGTGGCCAAATCAGTGATCATCCATTCGGGACGGTTGCCGGAGATAAGGGCAATTTTTTCCTGCGCTTCAGGCGTGCCGTTGCCGTTATCAATACCTATGCTTTGCAGCCCGCCGGCAAGCAGGCGCGCGGTATCCCAGACTTCCTGGGAAGTATAGGTGCGCCAATGGCCATTTTCTTTGGCGGCCATTATTACACTTTGCGGGTCTTCGGCGCTGCGCGCTTCAAAAATGTCAAACATCCTGGTAGCCATGGCTTAAATATAAGGAGAAGTTGCCGCAACAGGACGGAACTATGGAAAAGGCAGGTGCTTTGTTTCCGTACGGCCTTTTCGCTGCCTGCTGTCTGCGCCTTATTTTAGCGCTTTGAAATTGTAACCACTCGCATGAAGCACGCCTTTCTTTTTCCCGGTCAGGGAGCCCAGTTTACCGGTATGGGCCAGGATTTGTATGAAAAAAGCAGCCTGGCCAAAGAGCTGTTTGAAAAAGCCAACGACCTGCTGGGCTTTCGCATAACCGACATCATGTTTTCGGGTTCGGCCGAAGATTTAAAGCAAACCAAAGTAACGCAGCCGGCCATTTTCCTGCATTCCGTGGCGCTTTTTGAAAGCACCGGTTTTGTGCGCCCGGATATGGTAGCGGGGCATTCGCTGGGCGAGTTTTCCGCGCTGGTAGCCAACCGGGTGCTTACGTTTGAGGACGGCTTGCTGCTGGTGGCCCGCCGTGCGGCAGCCATGCAGCGCGCCTGCGAGGCCGAGCCTTCCACCATGGCGGCGGTATTGGGGCTGGCCGATGAAAAAGTAGAAGAAATCTGCGCGGGCATAGATGCCGGCGTAGTGGTGGCTGCTAATTACAACTGTCCCGGTCAGCTGGTGATCAGCGGCTCGGTGGCCGGCGTGGAAAAAGCCTGCGAAGCGCTCAAAGCTGCCGGGGCCAAGCGCGCCCTGATGCTGCAGGTGGGCGGCGCTTTTCATTCTCCATTAATGGAGCCGGCACGCGAAGAACTGCAGGCGGCAATTGAAAGCACGCGTTTTGCCAATCCTACCTGTCCTGTTTATCAGAACGTGGATGCCCTGCCAAACATTGACCCCAACATCATTCGCCAAAACCTCATCAACCAGCTTACAGCGCCGGTTCGCTGGACGCAGACCATTCAGAATATGCTCAAAAACGGCGCAACGCATTTTACCGAGTGCGGACCGGGTACTGTGCTACAGGGTTTGGTAAAGAAGATTGGTGCGGGTCAGGAGTTGAAAATTGACGCGGTGGGCTAAATATTATAAGAATTGTATGAGCGGATGGTGGCGCTACCGGCAGGTGGTGCCACCTTTTTTTGTCTGGTTCAAGGAGTGGTAATAAAGTAGTGGAAAAATAATTAGGGCTTTTGGCATTTTAAATACTGTTGCAGCCTAATAATTAAAAATGTAAAAATAAAATGAGTCGTGTAGTTTTTTCTTAACTTGCTTCCTGCTTTGCTTGCTTTCTATCCAAAAAAAGGGAAAAGCCGAACACCCTTAGAAAAAAGTAGGTCCTTGTCTCAATCCAATACTTTATGAAAAAAATGCTACGCAAAACATCCGTCCTGCTTTTTGCGGGAATGGCACTCTGTATAGGTGCCAGGGCCCAGACCTATTGTACGCCCACCTATACTTATGGTTGTACATCCAGCGACAACATTCAGAACTTTGTGCTCAATGGCGAAGGCAGTTCTTCCATAAATCATATCGCTTCCGGTTGTAGTACCGACGGCTACGGCAATTTTACCACCATGAGCGTGAACCTGCTGATGGGAAATACGTATTCAGGCTCTGTTACTACCAATTACAGCGCCTCTGAGTCTTACCGTATCTGGATAGATTTCAATGACAATGGCACTTTTGAAAGCACAGAATCGGTGGCAACCGGAGGGCCCTTTGGCAGTGGTACTCCCAGCACTTTTACCATGTCTATTCCCCTTACGGTTCCGGCTGGCGCGCACCGTATGCGGGTGCGCCTGGCTTATGCCACTACGGCCAGCACCATAGACCCCTGCACTTTATATAGCTTTGGAGAAACGCACGATTATACGGCAAATATTATCGCGCCGGCGCCCTGCACGGGCACACCCACCCCAGGCACAGCAGTGGCTTTTTCCACCACCACAGTTACCGGCTATACGGCCGATGTGGTGGCCAACGGTGTAGGCCTGCCTACTACCAGTACCACGGCTACCGTGGATGCACCCGGCGGCTTTTATTTCGTTTCCAGCGACTACAAGACTACCGCAACGAGTGCGCCGCCCACCTACAGCCTGCCGGAAAACGGGTTTATCAATGTTTCTTCTTTGCCCGGATTAAAATTTAAACTGGCAGCTTACAGCGGCAATAACTCCCTGCGGCTGAGTACCAGCACACCCGGTACCCTTACCGTTACCACACCGGCGAGCGCTACAGCAGTTTATCTGCTGGCAACCAGCGGCAGCGGCACCGGCACCATTTCTGCAACGGTGAATTTTACGGATGCCACCAGCCAAACCTTCACCGGCATGGTGATTTCCGACTGGTATGGCGGTACTTCCAATGTGGCGGCTATGGGCATTGGCCGTGTAGGCGCTACCGGCGGGCTGGAAGGCACTGCCAGTGATCCCCGGCTTTATTATGTGCCGCTGTCGCTTGCTGCTGCCAATTACAGCAAGCAGGTTGCCAGCATCACCATTACGCGTACTGCGGGCACCGGCTATGTAAATATTATGGGCGTGAGCATGCAAACACCCACACCAGAGCCACACCCGGTATGCGGCCCCTTTTCTACGGTATTGAACCTGTTGAACTTTCCCGTTGGCGCCAGCGGCATTAACTTTCAGTGGGAACAAAGCAGCACCGCTACCGGTCCGTTTGTAAATGTTACCGGCGGCAGCGGCGCCACCACAACCTCTTATACGACTCCCACGCTTACCAGTAATACTTACTACCGGGTAAAGGTCACCTGCTCCGGTTCCGGCCTGAGTGCTTACAGCGATACTGTGGCCGTATTGCTGGCTTCCAGTATTCCTATCTCGACGCCACCCGCCAGCACCACCGTGTGCCTGGGTCAGCCGCTTAACCTTACTGTAATTGCCCCGGGCGCTACCAGTTATCAGTGGTACAAAGGTAGCACGCCTATTACTGGCGCTACCGGCGCCACTTATAGTGTTCCCAGCGCGGCCACAGCCGACGCCGGCAATTATTCGGTGCAGGTAAATGGTTGCACCATGAGCTCGCCCGCCACAGTTGCGGTCAGCCTGCCCTTCCCGGTATCCCTGGGTATCGATACGGCTATATGTGTAGGCGATACGTTGACGCTGGACGCGGGCAACCCGGGCGCTACCTATGCCTGGAGTACCGGCGATAACAGCCAGACGGTATCGGTAAGCAGCGCAGGCAGTTACACGGTTTCCGTTACCAACGGCGCCTGTACCGTGCTGGATACCATCCATATTACTACCAACGATTATCCGGTTGTGAACCTGGGCGTTGATACGGTTGTTTGTCCGGATATGGCACTGCTGCTGGACGCGGGCAATCCCGGTGCTACTTATGCCTGGAGCACCGGCGATGCCTCTGAAACCATTGTGGTGGATGCCACGGGTGTTTATTCCGTAGCGGTAACCGTCAGTGGTTGTATGACCATGGATACCATCACCGTTGGGAATGTGGCGCTTCCGGAAGCAGGCACCATTGTGGTTAGCGGGCCTATGCCTGATTTTATGTTCACGGCTTCAGGCGCCAGCGGCGCGACAGTGATGAGCTGGAACTTTGGCGATGGCATAACCGCCGCCGGCGAAGCGGCCCTGCACGCTTACACGGCTAACGGCGTTTATGAAGTAATGTTTATTGCTACCAACGCCTGTGGTGAAAGTGATACGGCTACTACTACCGTTTCTGTTTCCGGACTGGGTATTGGTCAGATTAGCAGCGTAAATGCCATCCGGGTGTATCCCAATCCTACGAATGGACTGACAACCCTGGAGGTAAAAGATGGAATAATTGCTGCAGTGGAAGTGGCAGATAATTTGGGCCGTATTTTATTGCGCAGTCAGCCCAATGCAGCTAAAACAGTTATTGACATGAAAGGCATGGCGCATGGCATTTATACGCTGCGTGTACATACCAATAAAGGCATCAGTACGCTAAAACTGGTAGCTGGTGAATAACCCGTCTGTAGCAACAAGGCATGCCTTACTGCTGCAATGCCATTAAATAAAAAAGCCGCTCAATTCCGGGCGGCTTTTTTATTATCGATGCCGGCGGCAGCAAGCACGTTATAAAAAATGTTTAGTTTATTTTATTCTTTTGCTTAATTTCCACCCTTAATAAAGAAATATGACAGTTGCAAAAGCGGTGTCATTAATAGGCGTAAAAGACTTGTTCATTTAATATACAGGCAAATGAAAAAATTATTAGAAAAGGTACCGCTAGTTCTTGCAGCACTGCTTTTGCAAAGCCTGGCTGCAAAAGGTCAGGCCTATTGCACACCAGCTTATACTTATGGCTGCGCTTTCGGGGACAATATCGAGACCTTTAATCTTTACGGTGAGCCCGGTTTATCAATATTGCACAGTACTACTGGATGCAGCCCATCTTCTTATGGAAACTTTACTTCCATGAGTGCCGCACTTTATCCTGGTACAGCTTATTCCGGTTATTTTTTAAGCACAGGTACTCATGACGTGAATTTTCGCATTTGGATTGACTACAATGATGATGGTGTATTTGATGCTACAGAATCTGTTTACTTCGGTTCTTTTATAGCAATTACTGGTCCTTCAGAATGGAGCTTTTCAATTACCCCGGCTGCTACAGCGCCTCCCGGCACTCACCGGATGCGCGTGCGGATGTCGCGGGACGGATATGCATCTTCGATGAGTCCCTGCGAAAGTTATGAGTATGGGGAAACGCATGATTACTCCGTTCAGATCCTGCCCTTATCGCCACTCACAGATTGCACGTCCGGTTTAAGTGCGGGCACCATTGTGAGCGATATGCCGGGAGATTCACTGATTGCTGGGGCGCCGGTGACGCTTACGGCAATAGGCGGCACCATCGCGGCTGGAATGACTTATGCCTGGGGCGTATCTTATGATGGAGGTGTTACTTTTACGCCGCTTCCCGGAGTGACTGGAACAAGTCTTTATCTGCCGAGCTACAGTCCGGACCTTTGTTTTGTTCATATAAGAATGTGTCCATCCATGAGTGGTTCTGCAACTACATTCTTTTGTCCTTCGAGTATGTATTTTATCACAGGTTATCTTAAAACCGGCCTCGGCGGCGGCTGCGGTGTCAATTCCATTAACAAGGTTTCCATAACCGGCACTACGCTGCACAACAGCAGTGTCTGCGATACCATGGCCGGCAGCGGCATTTATCAGGAGTGGCCCAACGCAGATTCTTTCACCACGACCGTTTACAAGGGTGTTCCTTTCCAGCTAAAAGTAAGTACAGGCAATAATGGCAGCCCGGCGCAAATCGGTGCATGGATAGATTACAACCACAATGGCGCTTTTGATGCTGCGGAGTTTACACTTATTGCTACCAGCTCGCCTTCAAATACAGGCGCCAGCCCGTCAGCGCTTTTCAGCACACACAGCATCACCATTCCGTCTGCAGCGCTTACCGGCCTTACCAAAATGCGCATCCGTACACAGGCGGCGTCCTTAGCGCTCTTTACCGGCGCTGATGCACAGAGCAGCCTGCCAAGCGGAGAAACAGAAGATTATTTCATCACCATTCTGGAAGCAGACTCCTGCACGACGCCGGTGGTTAATCTGGGCATGGATACTATTCTTTGTCCGGGCAATACCCTGACGCTGGATGCAGGCAACCCCGGCAAAACGCACATCTGGAATACCGGATCCAGCACACAGACGCTGGTGGTAAACAGTCCCGGCCTTTATTCAGTAACCGTTGCAGCTGGCGCCTGCAGCGCTACCGATTCCATTTTGGTAAGTGAAGCGCCCGCGCCTGTGGCAGGCGCCATCTTTGCGAGCGGCGATGGCGCAACTTATACGTTTGTTACCGGTGGCACTTCCGGCGCGGCTGGCATCCTCTGGCTCTTTGGCGATGGCGCTACATCTGCCAGCACTACCGCTACCCATACCTATACAGCCGATGGCACTTATGATGTAAGCTTTATTGCCACGAATGCCTGCGGCCAGAGCGATACCGCCACCGGTTGGGTAACTGTGGAAGGTTTGGGTGTGGCGGGTGCCGGCAGCAGGTATGCCGGCGTGCAGGTTTATCCCAATCCGGCCAGTGGCCTTGCCACCATAGCAGCGAAAGGCAGCACTTTGCAGCGCATTGAAGTACTTGATAATCTTGGAAAAGTAGTGCGTACTATAAAGCCTGCTGCACCCAATACCTTCGAATGGGTCATAGATGTAAAAAGCATGGCCCAGGGCATCTATACTCTTCGTGTCCATACCGATAAAGGTATTAGTGCCGTGAAACTGGTGGTGAAAGACTAAGACTAAGACTAAGACTAAGACTAAGACTAAGACTAAGACTGAGATTGAGATTGAGACTGAAGACTAAGGACTAAAGACTAAAACTTTCTTAATCTTAATCTTAATCTTAACCTCAACCTTAATCTTAACCTCAACCTCAAAAAAGCTGCTCTTTTGAGCGGCTTTTTTGTGCCCGGCAATTTCAAAATAAGTAATTAGCAACAGGACGAATTTCCTCCTTCCTACCTTTGTTCCTTCCTTTATGACCATAGAGCAATTGAAAGAAGCCCGGGAGCGGGTAGCCCACCTGCGCCGTTATCTGAATGTGGATGAACGACGGGCCAAAATAGCCGCCGACCGGCAGCTAAGCCTGGCGCCGGGATTTTGGGACGACAACCAGCGTGCTACCGGCATCCTTAAAGAAATTAAAATAAATGAATATTGGGCCGGTCTTTATCAGGATACCGAAACAGCGGTAGAAGATGCCGCCGTACTTTTTGAATTCTGGAAAGAAGGCGAAGCCACCGAAGAAGAAGTAAGCGCTGCCTATGAAAACGCACTTCAAAAGCTGGACGACGTGGAGTTTAAAAGTACGCTGAACCAGCCGGAAGATGAAATGCAGGCAGTGCTGGAGATAAACAGCGGCGCAGGCGGTACCGAAAGTCAGGACTGGGCAGAAATGCTTCTGCGGATGTACCGCATGTATGGTGAAAAGCAGGGCTGGAAAATCAGCGAGATAGATGTGCAGTATGGCGATGGCGCAGGCATCAAGCAGGCAACGCTTGAGTTTGACGGTGCTTTTGCCTACGGGCTGCTCAAAGCCGAGGCCGGCGTGCACCGGCTGGTGCGTATTTCGCCATTCGACAGTAATGCCCGCCGTCATACTTCTTTCGCTTCTGTGTTTGTCTATCCGCTGATCGACGATACGATTGACATCCAGGTAAATCCTGCCGACCTGGAATGGGAATTTTACCGCAGTGGAGGTAAAGGCGGTCAGAACGTAAACAAAGTGGAAACCGCTGTACGGCTGAAACACATACCCAGTGGCATCATTGTAGAGTGTCAGCAGGCGCGTACACAGGGCGAGAACCGCGAAAAGGCGCTGACCATGCTGAAAAGCCGGTTGTATGAAGAAGAGCTGCGCCGCCGTGAAGCGGCTAAAAACGCAACGAATGCCACTAAGAAAAAGATAGAGTGGGGCAGTCAGATCCGCTCCTATGTCTTTCATCCGTACAAAATGATAAAAGACCACCGGACGGATTATGAGGTAGGCAATATTGGCCCGGTGATGGATGGCGAGCTGGACGGCTTCATTAAAGCTTACCTGATGTCGGCAAAAGAAGAAGTTTAGCGGGCCTGCTGCGGCAGCGTGTCAGGAAACTGGAATGTTTTTTAGGAATTAAAAGCAAGTGGAACAAAAGACCAACAAAAAGCTACACATTGGGGCACGGCTGTTTGCCGCTACGCGCCCTTACCGCCGTACGCTGTGGCTCACGGTGTTCCTGTCCATTTTTCTGGCGGTGCTGGGCCCGGTGCGCCCCTGGCTGATTCAGATTTCTGTGGACAGGTATATTGCCAACAACCTGCTTTACGGGCTGATGGTGGTCAGTGCCATTCACTTTGGCGCCCTGGTGCTGGAAAGCCTGCTGCGCTTTTATTTCCTTTACCGCATCAACTGGCTGGGACAGCGCGTGGTAAATGATATCCGGAAAAGCGTTTTTCAGAAAATCATCGGCCAAAGCAATCATTATTTCGACACCACGCCCATCGGCACGCTTACCACCCGCACCATCAACGATATGGAAGCGCTCAATGATGTGTTTGCCGAAGGCATCATTTCCATTGTCGCAGATATTCTGATGATCTGCGCCATCATCGGCACCATGCTTTATACCGACTGGCGCCTGACGCTGGTGTGCCTTACTACTTTTCCGCTGCTGCTCATCGCCACTTATTTTTTCAAAGAATCCGTGCGCAAATCTTTTCAGCGGGTGCGCAATGCGGTGGCGGCCCTCAACACCTTTGTGCAGGAGCACCTCAGCGGCATGTACATCGTGCAGGTTTTCGCGGCAGAAAATAAAGAATCGAAAAAATTCCGTGAGATCAACAAAGAGCATCGCAACGCCAACATCAATGCCATTTTTGCCTACTCGGTATTTTTTCCGGTCGTAGAAATCATCCTGGCGCTGAGCCTGGGTTTACTGGTCTGGTACGGTGCGCGCCAAATGATAGGTTATGACGTAACACCCGGCGTAATTGTTTCTTTCATTCTTTACCTGAATCTGCTCTTTCGCCCCTTGCGCATGCTGGCCGATAAATTCAATGTGCTGCAAATGGGCGTGGTAGCCGCAGAGCGCGTTTACAGTGTGCTGGACCATCGCAACGTAGAGCAGAATTCAGGCAGCTACCAGCCGGCACAACTGCGCGGTGAAATTTCATTTCGCGATGTGACCTTTGGCTACAGTCCGGAAAAAACAGTGCTGCAGCACCTGAGCTTCGAGGTACGCGCCGGCAGTACGGTAGCCATCGTAGGCCCCACCGGCGCAGGTAAAAGCAGCATCATCAGCCTGCTGAACCGGCAATATGAAGTTTCATCCGGAAAGATTTTGATGGATGGCACCGACATCCGCGATTATGATTTGGATTACCTGCGCCGCCACATTGGCCTGGTGCTGCAGGATGTGTTTTTATTCAGCGGCTCCATTTTCGAAAACATCACGCTGCGCAATCCCCGGATTTCCCTGGAAGCCGTGATAGATGTTTGCCGCCTGCTGGGCATAGACCATTTTATTGAAAGCCTGCCGGGCGGTTACTATTTTAAGGTGATGGAGCGCGGCGGCAGCCTTTCTCAGGGACAGCGCCAACTGCTTTCCTTTGCCCGCGCGCTTATTTATAATCCTTCCATTTTAATCCTGGACGAAGCCACGGCTTCGGTGGACAGTGAAAGTGAACAGCTCATTCAAAAGGCTATAGACAAGATGATCCGCGGGCGCACCAGTATCGTCATTGCCCACCGCCTGAGCACCATCCGCAAAGCGGAAAAAATAATTGTGCTGCAAAACGGACAAATTGCAGAGCAGGGCAGCTATCAGCAACTGCTGGATCTGGGCGGCATTTACGCCGGGCTGGAAGCTGCGGCAATGAGCCAGCAGGATTAGCTTTATTCAGAAATAAAAAGAATATCCGGGCTGAATTTCAGCCTTGCTTTCCTGTTTTGCTGAAAGGCTCATCCCTGTAACTTTGATTTTTTGCGAAAACCAGCCATCAATTATGTCCCAGGAACTTTCTTTCGAATCGCTTTGCATCCATGGCGCGCACCAGCCGGATGCGCATCATGCCCACCTCACGCCCATTTACGCCAGCAGCACCTACACGTTTGATAATACCCAGCAGGCGGTAGACATTTTTACGGGAAAAGAATCCGGGCATGTTTATGGCCGCTTTGGCAGCCCTACGGGCGATGAGGTAGCCCGGAAAATAGCCTTGCTCGAAGCTTTTGGCCTCAGGGAAAAAGACGGTAGTCCGCTGCAGCTGAAAGCCCTGCTGCATGCCAGCGGTATGGCAGCCATCACCACCATGGTGCTCGGCAACCTCAAAGCCGGCGATAAAATTATCAGTCACCCTTCCCTTTACGGCGGCACACAGGAACTCATTGACAAGATTCTGCCGAACCTCGGTATTCAAACGCTTATCACAGATTTCAATGACGCGGAATCGGTAAGGCAAATCATCCGGCAGGATAAGGCCATCCGGATGATGTATGTGGAAACACCTGCCAATCCCACGCTGCAAATCGTGGATCTGGAAGTTTTTTGCGGGCTTGGTAAGGAAGAAGGTTTGATTGTGTGTGCCGACAACACATTTGCCACGCCTTATCTGCAACAGCCTTTTCGGTATGGCGCCGACTTCGTCATGCATTCTACCACCAAATACCTGAACGGACATGGCACTGCTATTGGCGGCGTGCTGGTAGGCCGCGATGACGAGCGCATGAATACCAGCATGACCAAAGCCTACCGTTTGCTGGGTGGCAACAGCAATCCCTTTGACGCCTTCCTCTTGGGCAATGGCCTGCGCACGCTGCCGTTGCGCATGGACCGGCATTGCAGCAACGCGCTGGAAGTAGCTTCTTTCCTGGCAGAGCACCCGGCGGTGGGAAAAGTAAATTACCCGGGTTTGGAAAGTCATCCCGGCCACGAAATTGCGCATAAGCAAATGCGCCTTTTTGGCGCCATGCTGAGCTTTGAACTGAAAGGCGGCCTGGAAGCCGGAAAGAAATTTATAGACGCCCTGCAGCTGTGCACCCATGCCGTATCGCTGGGTACCTGCGATACGCTGGTGAGTCATCCTGCTTCCACTACCCATGTAGGCGTGCCGCGCGAGGTACGCATTGCATCGGGCATTACCGACGGACTCATCAGAATGAGTGTAGGCCTGGAAGGCCTGCAGGACCTGAAGGCCGATTTACAACAGGCTTTGGAAGCGGCTGGTTAATTTTGCGCCGCCGGCGCGCCTTTGGCGCTGGTCTGGTTGAAAATTTTATTCCTTCTGTTTTAAATAATAAATTAATGGCCCAAGCCTATATCATAGACGCCCTCCGTACGCCCATTGGCAAACATGGTGGCGCCCTTGCCACCGAGCGCCCCGACGACCTGCTTGCTTTAGTGCTTAAAGAAATGGTGGCCCGCCATCCGGAGATAGATCCGAATGCCATTGAAGACGTGATTGCCGGCTGCGCCAATCAGGCCGGCGAAGACAACCGCGACGTGGCCCGCATGGCCGTGCTGCTAGCCGGCCTGCCCCAAACGGTAGGCGGCAATACGGTAAACCGCCTTTGCGCTTCCGGCTTGCAGGCCGTGATGGATGCCAGCCGCGCCATTATGTGCGGCGATGGCGATATCTACATTGCCGCCGGCGTGGAAAGCATGACCCGCGCGCCTTTTGTGATGGCCAAAGCCGAAACCCCATTTTCCCGGAAGGTGGAAATCTTTGACACATCCATTGGCTGGCGCTTTATCAACAGCAAACTGGCCGATGTACACTATCCCTACGCCATGGGAGAAACGGCAGAGAACGTAGCCGAGCGCTGGCATATTTCCCGCGCAGCGCAGGATGCATTCGCGCAGCAAAGCCAGCAGAAATACGCGGATGCTGCGGCTGCCGGAAAATTCAAAGAAGAACTGATTCCGGTGGAAGTAAACCTGGGCAAAGGCAAGACCATGACCTTTGACACCGACGAGCATCCCCGCCTTTCTTCCCTGGAAAAGCTGGCCGCGCTGAAGCCTGCTTTTAAAAAGGACGGTACCGTTACTGCCGGCAACAGCAGTGGTGTGAATGATGGCGCAGGCGCCATGCTGCTTGCTTCTGAAAAGGCGGTACAGCAATACGGCCTGAAACCAATGGCTACCGTAAAAGCCATGGCTATTGCCGGCGTGGAACCTGCTATCATGGGCATGGGTCCTGTACCGGCCACCCGCAAAGCACTGGAACGTGCGGGCTTAAAGCTGGAAGATATTGATTTGATTGAGCTCAATGAGGCTTTTGCCTCACAAAGCATTGCCTGCATGCAGGAACTTGGATTAGACGAAACCAAAGTCAATGTAAATGGCGGTTCCATAGCGCTGGGCCACCCGCTGGGTTGCAGCGGCGTGCGCATCTCTACTACGCTGCTCTATGAAATGAAACGCCGCAAAGCGCGCTACGGACTGGCTACCATGTGCGTAGGCGTAGGGCAGGGCGCGGCGGTGATTTACGAGCTGGCGCCGGAATTACTATAGGTTTTGCCAGGCACCGTTGCGGCTTTAAAAACTGATGGCGTGGGCCTCCCGCCCATGCTCTAAACACCGATGGCGCGGGCGCCCCCGCCCGTGCCACTAAACCACTTACTATGAATACTTCCTTTCGCTCTTTAGATATCCACACGCACATCCTGCCCGAGCATATCCCGAATTACTTTCAGAAATTCGGTTACGGCGATTTCATTCACCTGGAGCACCATTGCCCGGGCTGCGCGCGCATGATTAAAGGCGATAAAGTCTTCCGCGTGATTGAGCAAAACTGCTGGGACCCGAAGGCGCGGCTCAAAGAGATGGACGAAACCGAAGTGGACATGCAGGTGATTTCCACCGTGCCGGTGCTCTTCAATTACTGGGCAAAGCCGGAACACGGACTTGAAACCGCCCGCTTTTTCAATGACCATATTGCACAGTCGGTAGCCGAGCGGCCCGACCGTTTTATCGGCATTGGCACAGTGCCCTTACAGGATGTGGATATGGCGATTCGCGAGATGGAGCGCTGCGTCAAAGAGCTTAAGATGCCGGGCCTGGAAATAGGCAGCAACATCAATCAACGCAATCTGAGCGACCCCCTTTTCTTTCCCTTCTGGGAAGCAGCGCAGGAACTGGGTTGCGCCCTCTTTGTGCATCCCTGGGAAGTGATGGGCGGTAAAGAAATAGAACGTTACTGGCTGCCCTGGCTGGTGGGCATGCCGGCCGAAACAGCGCGCGCTATCTGCTCCATGATTTTCGGCGGCGTGTTTGAAAAATTCCCCGGCCTGCGCGTTGCTTTTGCGCATGGCGGCGGCTCTTTCCCACTCACCATCGGCCGCATTGCGCATGGCTTTGACATGCGCCCCGACCTCTGCGCCATTGACAACGATGTGAATCCCAAAAACTACCTTGGCAAATTCTGGATAGACGCACTGGTGCACGATGCCAAAGCGCTGGAATACTGCCTAGCGGTCATGGGTGGCGACAAGATTTGCATGGGCAGCGACTATCCTTTTCCATTAGGCGAGCACCGCCCCGGTTTGCTGATAAAAAACATGGATATTTCAGCACAACAGAAAAAGCAATTACTCTGGGAAAATGGGATGCAGTGGTTGGGGCGAGCATAGGTTTTGCAATGCCGGAGCGTACACATATTTTGCCGTAGTGCGGGCACCTTACCGTCTGCCAACATTAAATCTTTGCGCCGCCGCCTTCGCTGCCTCGCCGCGTGAAACTCCTTCGTGCCTTTGCGCCTTCGCGTGAAACCGCTTAAAAATTAAACTGCACGCTGCCGAACACCCCGAAATAGCGTTCTTTTTTTTCTTCCGGTAAAGGCCGTGGTGTCACGCGCCAGACAAAATCCACCCGGAAGAGCTGCAGGATATTGGAAATGCCTGTGCCCAGCTCTAGGTAAGGGTTGCCGGCGAGAGTGCGGAAGGGAAATCCTTTGTTTAAGTTCAGCGCTTCGTTGGCGGGCGAAAGCGAGCCGATGACACCCTTCGCCGTCCAGAATTGCCGCAGCTTTGCCTTTTTCAAAAGCGGGATGTATTTAAATACGCCGGTGAAGTTGTGCTCCAGGAAACAACCGGCCCACTGGTCGCTGATGAATTCGTATTCGTTCATCATGCTAAAGGAAGTTTTGTTGTAGTAATAATATTCATTGCCGCGGTGCACTTCCAGCAAAGGATAAGGAACGGTGCCGAAAATTTTCCCGCCAAAAAACGCATAAGAAAGCTTGCCCAGATTGGCAATCTTAGCCTCGTCATGAATCGTCAGCACCAGCCGCTGGTAATCGTAATGGCCATCTAAAAACCCTTTGAAGCCTGCGCCGGCAGTAAGCGCTACAATCGGGTAGCGGCTGCCAAGACTGTAGCGGTAATAGTTGCCTGCCACAAATTTTTCCCGCCAGGCATAGCGCAGCTTCACGCCTGCTTCATTGCTCGTCATGGCCGTTTGCGGGGCGCCTTCATCGTTGAAAAAAATGCCGGTGGCGGGCAGGGGCGCATAGGGTTGAAACCGCCGGTATTGCGCATAAAGCAGATGGCTGAAACCACTGTGGTATTCCCTGAAATATTCTACGCGGCTCAGGTCTTCCATGGCCAGTTTATAGGGAATGCCGGGCTTACGGGCTATGTTACTGAAAATATTGTCGTCGCTGAGCTGCGCGTCGTTGCCGGGACGGCGGTTCAGGTCATGCGTGTGCTGCGCATACAGGTAGCTGCGCGGGGTCCGGTTTAAAAGCCACAGCGCGCTGAGCTGATACTTGAATTCCCTGTCTTTATCGCCATAGGCCAGATAGCCGTTTAGATAAGCATCTTTGAACAGTTTGGGCGTGGTGCCGAGCGTAAAACGGAAACGGTTGCCTTCTACGGGATTGCGGCTGTAGAGATAATAATATGGGCCAATCTCCAGCGGACCGGCTTCAATGTTGCCGGTGATGACAAACTTCATCAGGTTTTTAAAACGCTGAAAAGAAGGCAGGCTTTCCAGCGTGTCTATCATACCATAAATGGCTTTCTCATTTCTGGAAAGACTGTCGTGGCGGTGGCTTTGCCAGTAGTCTTCATTCTTCCGGCGCGCGTCTTCGGCTACGATGACATTTTCTTTCCACTTTGGATTGCCCAGCACGCTTTGCGTGGTGCTGTCGCCAATGTGGATATCCTGGTAAGTAGTGGTTTTGCGGCCAATGAAGCCCGGCAGCCTGGCGCCATAGGGCAGCGTGAAATCGCTGATGAATTTATCTTTTACCAGGAACCAGAGCGTATCGCCCAGTGGTTTGAATTCCTGGTAAAGGCTCACGCGGTTCACGAAATTGATGTTGGCTTCTTTGGGCAATTCCAGTGTGATGCGCTGCAGGGCATAGGAAGAATCGGCCACCCAGAAATCGCCGAAAAAACAATTTTCCCCCGGCCGCCTTGGCCGGAAAGAAACCTGATAGATATCCACGCCATAAGCCTCCTGCGTGTCCACGATTTTGTATTTGTAATAGAAAGGCGCATTGTCGGCAATGGGGCTGATGAAGTTTTTATCAAACACCAGCAGATAATTATCGTAAACATTCAGCTGCTGCTGCATGGCGCCCAGGTAGCGCGTGATGCTTTCGTTGCTGATGCCTTTCACCTGACTGGCTTTGATGAATTCGCGTGTTTTTTTCGGGCTGCGCTGATAATAATAGTCGCTGAGGGTTTCGGTAAGATAAAAAGGCAGGAAAGGCGTTTTCTCAGAGCTGTCTACATTTTTATAGATAAAACTGAATTTTTTAATCATGGGAATCGGCAGCGACTCAAACTGTTTTTTGCTGAGGTGCTGCAGGTCCACTTCCAGCTTATTGTAAGCCTCATAGCGGTAGCCGGACAGCCGGTCGTAATTGTTTTGCGGCTTGTGCCGGATGACTTTTTTCAGCAAAGCCAGGGCAGGGTCTTCACCGGCATGAAACACGAATTCGCCCAGCGAGGCAGCTTCGCGAATCAGCTCAGTGGTAAAATTCTGCGCGGATTGATTTCTGTTTACAGGCTGGTGAAAAGTAGCGTAGCCAACAGACTGAAAGTAAAGCGTATCCACAGGCAGGCTATCCACTTTTAATTCAAAATTGCCGTCTAAATCTGCGGCAGTACCCATGCCGGTGCCCGGAAAGAAAATGGTGGCAAAAGGAATGCCTTCGTTGGTGTTTTTGTCCAGCACTTTTCCACTGAAGGTCCAGCTGGTAATGGATTGTGCTTGCGGGGCCGTGCCGGTTTTTACCAGGTTGGTATCCAGCTTTTTTATCAGAAGACTGTCCTGTGTAGCTGCCATTTGTTGTGCTATGCGCAGCAGCGAATCAGCCAGCAGCCTTTCGTCTGTAGCCTGCGCCAACAGGCGGCCACCGGTAACAAGAAGTAGCAACACGGAAAGTATAAGGCGGAACATGGTGTGGGGCAGGCTTTCAAAGATAAGCGCCGGCAGCAGCGAAAGGGCAAAAATTGTTCCTTAAGGCAGGGTCTTTACATTTGCTGATTACGTCATGGATATTCCTGTTTTTCTCCGCAAAGCCCAACGCAACAAAGGGCCGCTTACCGCTTTCCTGAAAAAGCTGGACACCCTTGTGCCGGAAGACATGCCGCGCGTGGTGGCCGAAGAAGACCAGAAAGTATGGATCCATATTGACTGCACGTCCTGCGCGCATTGCTGCAAAACCATGACGCCCACCTTCAACGCTGCCGACCTGAAACGCATTGCCGCGCACATCGGCATGACGCCAAAGGCCATGAAAGAAAAATGGCTAAAAAAGGACGAGTATGGCGACTGGGTGAACCGCGATACGCCCTGCCAGTTTCTGCAGCCCGATAACCGCTGCGGCATTTATGAAGTTCGTCCCAAAGACTGCGCCGAATTTCCGCACCACAACAAAAAGCCGTTTGATGCCTACAATCAAACCTTTATCAACAACATCATTCATTGCCCGGCCACCTACGAATTGGTAACGAGATTGAAGAAAAGGGTAGAGGCCGAATACGAATGGTAGGGGCACACCGCGTGTGCCCTCAAATGATAGCACACCGCGTGTGCCCTCAAATGATAGCACACCGCGTGTGCCCTCAAATGATAGCACACCGCGTGTGCCCAATGAATCCCATACGCCCAAAACATGCGCGCATTTATAATTCATCCCTGTAAAAACAATCCCTGCCCCATTTTTTATTATTATTAATTATATAGCGGTAAATGCGATTATAATCCTGCTCATTCCGGATGACGTGCTCATAAAAATTGCGTTGCCAGAGTTGGCCGCTGTAGCCACATTCTTTTCTTGCCCTGGATGTCATGGCCGCCTGCATGCCCCTCATCATCGTTGCAAGCGAATCGCTTTTGGAACCGCCAAAGGATTCTATACGATTAACGGGTGCTGTATGAACAGTCCGGTTAATATTGACAATAGCATGCCAGTGATTAGGCATAACAATAAAAGCACCGGATGAAAAATCAGGCCGCATCCGGAATGTTTGCTCCCATTCTTCCCAGATGATGGCGCCAATGTTGCTCAGGCACATGATGCCATTTTTAATGAACCCTAATACATGTTTGCGTTCGTGTACGCAAACAGTAATAAAATAGGAGCCGCTGGCGCCATAATCAAATTGCGGTAGCCGTACACTGCGGCGTTGCGGTAGCCGTTTATTCATTAAATCAAAAATAAGGTTTATGGGAAATCCGTAAGGACACACCGCGTGTGCCCGCAAACGCGCACCGCGTGTGCCCGCAAACGCACACCGCGTGCCCAAAAAAATTTGAAAGCGGGCACACGCGGTGCGCCCAATGGTCTGGTTCTTTTAAAAGAATATTTCCATGAGCGACGATAGCTTAAAACGCAGGCAGTTAAACCGCCACAAGGCCCTGGCCACGGGTTTGTTTTTCCTGATGATGGCCATCTACGCCCTCACCACTTGGCTGATGCGTGCCCATCCGGCCGCATGGCAGGGCTATGTAAATGCTTTTGCGGAAGCCGGCATGGTGGGCGCCCTGGCCGACTGGTTTGCCGTGACTGCCCTGTTTCATTACCCGCTGGGGCTGCGGATTCCGCACACCAACATCATTGAAAACAGCAAGCAGCGCATAGGCAGCAACCTCGGCAACTTCGTGGTGGAAAATTTCCTGAACGGCGCCACCATCCGCCCCTACCTGGAAAAAATGCAGCTTTCGCCCTACGCGGCCGGCTGGCTTTCCAAGCAAAAAAACAAAGACCTTTTACTGCACGAAGCCACCCTGATGCTGCAGGATGTGCTGAACAAACTGGATGATGCCACCGCTACCAGCTTTTTATCCAGAAAAGCCGGCGAGCTGATAGATACCCTGAACGTCAATGCGCTTGCCGCGCGGACGCTCCGCTATTTTTTAGACAAAGGCGAGCAGCAACCACTCATCACTTTACTGGCCGCCAAAGTAGGTCAGTTTATTGCGGAAAATGAAGAAATGGTGCGGCAGCGGGTCAAGAAGGAAAGCTACTTTTTCATTCCCGGTTTTGTGGAAGACAAGCTGGCGGTAAAAATTGCCAATGGCCTGATGGGTTATTTTGAAGAAATAGCCACCGACCCCAATCACCGCATCCGCGAAGAAATCACCACGCAGCTTTACGAAGTGGCCTTTCAACTGGAAACTGCTGAAAAATGGAAAACTACTTTTTCAAAATTAAAAGCCGAATTGCTGTCACCCGAACGCCTGGAAGGTTATGCCCTGAAAGCCTGGCATGCTTTCAAGGAAAAGCTGAGCGAAGAACTGGCGCAGCCCGAAGGCCCTTTGCAGCGCTACCTGAGCAACAGCCTGGATGAGCTGGCGCAAAAGCTGCAGACGGACGTGGACATGCAGCAGAAGATAGACAGCTGGCTGCGCGTGCAGGCCTATCAGCTGGTACTGCGGCACGGGCAAAAAGCGGGTGCCCTGATAGAAAATACCGTAGGCGGCTGGGAAGGCAAAGATTTAAGCAGCAAGCTGGAGCTGGAGGTAGGCAAAGACCTGCAGTTCATCCGCATCAACGGCACGCTGGTAGGCGGGCTGGTGGGGCTGGTGATTTATGTATTGACGGTGCTGCTGGGCTGAAGTCTGAACCCGTAACTTGCAAAGCCGGAACAGATAAAGCACCTGATTACAGCTGCCGCTTCGACATCCTTAAAAATCTCCTGTTCAGCATGAGTGAAGAAAAAGTAAGTCCTGCCACAAAGCCAATCCACATGCCGGCAGCGCCCATCTTAAAATAAAAAGCCATCAGGCAACCAATAGGAATGCCAATCAGCCAATAAGCCATGGCCACATAAAGCGTAGGGATTTTTACGTCTTTAATACCGCGCAACAAGCCCACAGCTACTGCCTGTGTAGCGTCTGACAGCTGAAAAATAGCTGCAAAAAGCAGCAGGTAAGCAGCCAGGGCCATCACCGCGGCATCGTTGGTAAAGAAGGCAGGCAGGCTGTATCGGAACACCGAAAAAAGAAGCACACAAAACGCCCCATACGCCAGTGCGCTGACCACATTGCCTTTTCCAATCCTGCGGATGGCGCCCCAGTCGTTCCGCCCCCAGGCATTGCTGGCGCGTATGGCGCCGCCCTGGGAAAGCCCCATGCTTACCATAAACGTAAAGGCGGCAAAGCTCAGCGCAATCTGATGCGCGGCCTGCTCCAGCGCGCCAATGGTGCCAATCAGAATACCGGAAACGGCAAATGCGCCGGATTCCATACCAATCTGCAAACTGCTGGGTATGCCAATGCGCAACAAAGACCGTAAGGTTTCTTTTTTCAGCTTCCATTGCCGGCTGCTTACCTGCCGGTAGCGCCGGAACCGCCGCTGGTACAGCACCAGAAAACCGATGGATAAAAACATCAGCAGCCGCGTAAGCAAAGTGGCGATACCGGCGCCAAAAAGCTCCAGTCTGGGCAGCCCCCAGTGGCCGTAGATAAATACCCAGTTCAGCAGGGCATTTGTAGGCAATGCCGCTATGGAAAGCACCATGCCAATGCGCGTATGTTCCAGCCCGTCGGTAAACTGGCGCATGGCCATAAAGAGCAGCATGGGCACCAGGCTCCAGCCCATGATTTTTAAATAGGGCTGCGCGTAGGCAGCCACTGCGGCATCCTGGCCCAGGTGAAATACAATGCCGCTGCCCAGGTGCATGGCAACAGCAATCAGCAAAGCGGTAATAGCGCACAGCCAGAAGCCATTGTAGAAATAATGGGAAACCAGCGGCGCGTCCCGCCGGCCATGCGCCATACTGACGTTTTGCGAGATGCTGAGCGCCAGCCCCACACCCAGAACAAAAGGTATATTGATGACACTGTTTACCAGCGCCGCCGCTGCCAGTTGGCGGTACGAAATGGCCCCAACCATGGCGGTATCAATCAATCCCAGCCCTACCTGACTAAGCTCTGCCAGGATGATAGGCAGGGAAAGCTGCCAGGTACGTTTGGCTTCCTTAAAAACGGTGGGCAAGGGAGGAGATTTGAAGATTTGAATATTTGAAGATTTGAGGATTTGAAGAGGCCTTCTCATGTCCCACATTCCCACATTCCCACATTCCCACATTGCCACATTGCCACATTATCCAACCCGCTCCTGCTCCCGCAGCCATCGTTCCGGAATTTTGTCTTTACAGGCGTACAGGTAATCGGCATACGAGCAGGGTACAAAGCGGTTGTCGGGCAGTTGCATCCACCAGCGGCCGGTACGTTTGCTTTTCAGGAAAGTAGTGTCGTTGCTGGTAAAGCGTACATGAAATTCGGCGTACTCGTGGCGGTCTTTCAGGGGTGCTTCGCGGCGGCCCAGGGCCATGCCTTCCACAAAATACCAAATCATCTGCGCCATGAGCTGTGCCGTCATGCCATGTTTATCGCGTGCCGGATCAAAGCCAAACATGCCGGTGCTTTTCATTTCTTCGCTCATGCCGGCATAGCGCATCAGCTGGCAGGCGTCATCGCCGCCCAGCCCATTGGGCGAACCGCCGGTATTGGCCGGCGCATCGCTGTAGCGCACGGCATTCATATCCAATGAAAAAAGCTGACTGGCGCGCAACACCGGCTCTGCTTCTTCCATTTCCTGCCGCAGGCGGCCCAGGCGCACAAAGTCGAAACGCAGTTTGTCCAGCGTTTCCAGGATATGCGGGTTTACATGGTAGCTCTGGAAACCGAGGTGGGTATAGTGGCGGATGAAATTCGGTTCGCCGGTGAGCATATCCATCAAAAAAGAATGAGGCCCAACGGCTTCGCTTTCTTCCAGGTCAATCAGCATATCGGCCACCGTGGCGTTGATGATCTTTTTTTCTTTCTTAAACGCCTCGTATTGCTGCAGGGTCAGGTCATGACCACCGCCCAGCAGGATAACGCGCTTGCCGGAAACCAGGATTTCGTGCAGTACCATGCGCAGGGCGGCGCGGGTATCTGCTTCTGTAGCCCCCCGGCGGATGTTACCCAGGTCCGTGATGCGGATGTCTGGCTGCCAGTTGTAAAGCTGGTAAAGCTGTGCCCGTACGGCATCCGGTCCCGGATGGCTGCCTGCCGGCAGGTTGCGGTTTTCTTCGCAACCCAGCAGCACAACGTCTGCCTCTTCCCAGTGCAAATCATCCTGCGTGGCAAAGTGCAGCTGCGCGCCCCACTGATGGGCATCATACCGGGGCAGGTGGCCGGATTCAATAAAATGTCTTTCTTCAAAAAAATGGTGCAGGTCGTGCATGGATAGGCTTTATGCGGTGCTTGAAAGGATTGTAAAGGCTTTAACGCTACGATGAGCGGGCGGCAAAAGTAAAGTTTAAGCAGGAACGCCTACTTTTGGGCGTTTTCATTTTTTAGCCTATGCCAACCGGAAGAACTTCCAAGCCTTCTTATCTCTATGCCATCATTGGTGTAAGCCTCGTACTTTTTTTACTCGGTACACTGGGCTGGCTGGTCATGAATGGCCGCTCCCTGAGCCGCGCCTTTCAGGAAGATATAGAAGTGCAGGTGGATTTTCATGACAATACCCGCCCTGAAAATATTACGCGGATGAACGAAATCCTGCAACAGCAGCCCTTCGCCAAAAGCACCCGTATCATCACAAAAGAAGAAGCCCTGAAGACGCAAAGCGAGCTGGAAGGCGAAAACATTGAAGAGTTTTTAGGCTACAACCCTTTGTTTTCATCCATCACGCTGAACCTTAATGCCGATTATGTGAATAAGGACAGCCTGGATAAAATAAAAAATTTTATCCTGCAAAGCAATGTGGTGCGCGATGTAACCTATCCTACCATGGTTGTGCAGCAGATGAATGCTAATTTCCGCCGTATTGGTATCATCTTGGGCGGCGTCAGCCTGCTGCTGTTTATAGCGGTTGTGGTGCTGATAGACAACACCGTGCGGCTGGCCATGTTCAGCAACCGCTTCCTGATTAAAACCATGCAGATGGTTGGCGCCACGCGTCGTTTTATTGTAGGGCCTTTTGACCGGCGGGCTATCCTCAACGGACTCATTAGCGGCGCCATTGCCGTGGTGATGCTGTTCTTGGTAATGTCTTTTGCGGAACGGCAGTTGCCTGCCCTGAAGCAGCTGCACAATACCGGCGGCATGCTCCTGCTGATGGGGGCCATCCTGCTGCTGGGCGTGCTTATTTCGCTGCTAAGTACGCACCGCTCGGTCATTAAATACCTAAAGATGCACGTAGAAGATCTTTACTAAGCCTGCTAAGCCTTAATATTGCCTTTCCGTTATGGCCACTGTACCCAACAATCCCAATCCAAAGCAAACCGGACCGCACGGTTCCTACCAAAGTACCCGCAGCACGGCGAAAGTGCCCGGCAGTGCCACGCGCTCTGCTGCTGCGCGGCGAACCCAGGCGCGGGTGCGCGGCAATCAGGTTTTTCTGTTTGACCGTTCCAACTACATGTGGATCCTCATCGGTTTTGCCTGCATCCTGCTTGGCTTTATCCTGATGATAGGCGGCAAAAGCGCCGATCCGCATCAGTTTCATTATGATGAAATCTACAGCTTCCGCCGCATTACCCTGGCGCCCCTGCTGATACTGGCCGGTTTTGCCATCGAAGCCTACGCCATTATGAAGCGCCCGGCAACAGCCGTAAACGAAGACGCCCCCGATGCCGGCCTGCCACAGGCATAAGCCGCGCTTTTATTACCACAAATTAAATTAAATAATAAACAAAATTACCATCATGGAATTTCCTCAGGACCTCAAATACACCAAAGACCACGAGTGGGTACGCATAGAAGGCGATGTAGCCACCATTGGCATCACAGATTTTGCACAGCACGAGCTGGGCGATATTGTTTATGTGGATATCACCACGGGCACTGAACTGGGCGCCGGTGAGGTGTTTGGTACCGTAGAAGCAGTGAAAACAGTAAGCGATTTGTTTTTGCCGCTGAGTGGTACGGTAACAGAGGTGAACAGCGAGCTGGAAGGCAATCCTGAGCTGGTAAACCAGGATCCTTATGGTAAGGGCTGGATGGCTAAGATTAAAATTTCAAATTCAGAAGAAGCCGGCGAGCTGATGAGCGCTGCCGATTACGAAGCACTGGTAGGCTAGCACAGGCATGCTTCAGGGGCTTTTTTCAGTCAGGGCGCCCTACCGGCGTGCAGCCCGTTGGGCGCTCGCGGCCTGGACGCTGCTCCTGCTGGCGCTTTGCTTTCTGCCTGGTCGCGATATTCCTGATATTCATGTTCCGTTGGCGGATAAATGGGTGCACTTCGTACTTTTTGGCGTTTTTGCTTTTTTGTGGCTGTGCGCCTTTCCCTCTGAGAAAATCCGCAGTCTGCTGCTGGCTTTTACCGCTTCGGTAGCCCTGGGCTGGCTGGTGGAAGAATTGCAGGGCCTGCTTAGCTTTCTGGGCCGCAGCCGCAGCGGAAAAGACATCCTGGCAGATGCCATCGGCGGACTGCTGGGTGTTTTATTTTATTACATCCTGAGCCGCCGTGCCAGACGGGCGCGCGAGGAAAAACAGCCTTCCACCCTATGATTTACCGCAGTAAAGCACCCTTGCGTATTGGCCTGGCCGGCGGCGGTACCGATGTAGCGCCTTATTGCGACCTCTATGGCGGCGCAATTCTCAACGCCACCCTCAGCCTGTATGCCTATGCCACCATCGAGCCCCTCAGCGAGCCGGTGATTGCCATAGAAGCTACCGACCGCAGCGAAGCCTGCTGCCTGCCGCTGGCCCCTGCCGTGCCGGTAGATGGAGAAATGAACCTGGCAAAGGGCGCTTACAACCGCATCGTGGCACAATTTGGCGCGGTGCCTTCCGGCTTTAAGCTCACCACCTATGTGGATGCACCTGCGGGCTCGGGCCTCGGCACTTCCTCTACCCTTATGGTGGCCATTGTAGGCGCCTTTGCCGAATGGCTGCGCCTGCCGCTGGGCGAATATGATGTGGCCCACCTGGCTTACGAAATTGAACGTTGCGACCTGGCCATGGCCGGTGGCAAACAGGATCAGTATGCCGCTACTTTCGGCGGCGTTAATTACATGGAGTTTTATAAAAAAGACCGTGTGATTGTAAACCCCCTGCGCATCAAGCCGCAATACCTTTTTGAGCTGCAGCACAATTTGTTACTTTATTATACTGCCACCAGTCGTCTTTCGGCCAGCATTATTGAAGTGCAAAGCCAGAACGTAAAAGACAACAACGAGGTAAGCATTGAAGCCATGCACCAGCTGAAAGAGCAGGCCGTGATGATGAAGGAAGCGCTGCTTACCGGCCGTATTGCCGCCATTGGCGAAATACTGGATTATGGCTTCCGTTATAAAAAGCAAATGGCCACCGGCATCAGCAATCCCCAAATGGACGCGCTTTATGAAAAAGCTTTGGCAGCAGGCGCTACCGGCGGCAAGATCAGCGGGGCAGGCGGCGGCGGCTTTATGATGTTTTATTGCCCCGGCAATACCCGCTACGCGGTTCGCGAAGCCCTTAAAACCGCCGGCGGTCAATTTATGAATTACACCTTTGTGCAGGAAGGCCTCAGCAGCTGGACGGTGTAAAAAAGTTGGAAAGGAGGCTTCTTTTTCGGCTTATTCCGCACGTTTTATTTCTGATATTTTTTCTGCCTGCGCCTGAAAATAATCGCTGGGGATAGATACGTGCCTGCGTAGTTTTGACAGATTATTTCAAAAAAACTGCTTTATGAAAACGGGTTTAAAATACCTGTTCCTGCTGTGTGCCTGTTTTCTGATAAACTGCAGGCTGGGGGCGCAAACGCCGGGCTGTACCGATGCCAACGCCACCAACTACAATCCGGCGGCAGATGAAAATGACGGCTCCTGCCTCTATCCGCCTACCAGTTATGCTTTAAACCTTGTTGCGGATTTGCCGGCCGCCATTGAGGAAACCTCCGCGTTGCTTTCCTGGAATGGCGTTCTCTGGACGATCAACGACAGCGGCCATCCGGCCACGCTTTTTAAGCTGGATAGCAGCAATGGCAGCGTGCTGACTTCTTTTTACCTGCGGAATACAGAAAATACAGATTGGGAAGCACTGGCCCAAAACGATTCCTTTCTGTACATCGGCGACTTTGGCAACAACCTGGGCAACCGCCACGATTTGCACATTCTGAAAATTGCGAAAGCGCAAATCCTAAGCACGCCGGACGATACCCTGGATGCAGCCGTCATTCAGTTTTACTATCCCGAACAAACCGATTTTACGCCGGCCGGCATGAATACGCCTTATGACGCAGAAGCTTTTTTCTGGCGCAACGATTCCCTGCATCTTTTTACCAAAGACTGGGTGGCCAACAGTACGGCGCACTATATCATTCCAGACCTTCCGGGCACGCATCCGGCAGTGTTGCAGGAAACCCTGCCGGCAGACGGACTGATTACCGACGCTGCCTTTAACCCCTACAACAATAACATTATCCTGCTGGGCTACACCGAAACAGGCGCTGCCTTTGCCTGGTTGTTATCCGATTATCAGGATGGTTTGTTTTTCAGCGGCAACAAACGCCGCATTCAGCTGGGCAGCGTGCTTACAACCGCCCAGACAGAAGGCATCTGCTTTACAAGCGACTATAAAGGCAAGATTTCGGCGGAAGCTTTCAGCAATGAAACGCTGGGCATCAGTGTGCCTGCAAAGCTGCACCGTTTTGATTTTGAAGCATTTTTTACGGCTGCCGCCACGGGCATTCCTGCGGCTGCCCATCCAGAAAAAGTTATTGCTGCTTTTCCCTCGCCTGCGCAGGATTTCATTGAGTTGCAACTGGAGCAGCCAGCGGAAATTGTTATTTATAACAGCGGTCAGGCGGTGGTATGGCAAGGAAAACTACCGGCCGGCCGGCACCGTGTTGCTTGCAGCAACTGGGCCAGAGGCTTTTACCTGATACAGGCAGCAGGCAGCCGGCCGGTAAAAATATTATTACAGTAAAATTCCGGTGGAGCGCCTTTTAGCGCTATCCTGTTATAAAAAACGGCCAATCAGCCCTTCCTGCCACGCGCCAGCGTAGGCAAGGCGCCCAGCGCCACCAGTGCCAGCCCGGTAGCGCAAACGCCATTCCAGCCAAACATGCGCCAGGCATAGCTGCCCACTATCGAGCCCAGGGTGCCCCCAATAAAAAAGCTGGTCATGTAAATGGTATTGAGGCGGGTGCGGGCTTCCGGCGCCAGGGAAGACATACGGCTCAGGTTAGGAATGTGTGCCAGCTGCAGGCCCATATCAATGAGTACAATGCCGGCAACCAGCAGTAGGATGGTCCAGTGGCTTTGAAACAAAATGGTATATCCCAGCAGCATCAGGGTCAGCCCGATGCGCATTGGGCGGTAGTAGCCATACCGGTCGGCCATGCGGCCTGCCTGTGGCGAAACTAGGGCGCCTGCCATACCTACCACGCCAAACAGGCCAATGGTGGAAAGCGAATAAGAAAACGGCGGTTTTTCCAGGTAAAAGGCAAGCGTGCTCCAGAATACCGAAATAGCGCCAAACAGGCAGGCGCCAATCCAGCTGCTTTGCCGCGCCGTTTTTTCCTGCCGTAACAATTGAAACAAAGAGCGAAGCAGGGACCTGTAGCTGCCTTTAAAAGCTGGTTGCTCCGTAGGGATAAAACGGTACACCAGCACGCTCATGACCAGCATCAAAGCTGCACCAATCCAGTACATGCTGCGCCAGCCCAGGTGGTCGGCCACCATGCCGCTTAGCGTCCGCGAAAGCAGGATGCCCGAAAGCAAGCCGCCCATCACAGTACCAATGACGCGGCCTCTTTCTTTTTCTGAAGCCAGGTGGGCAGCCAGTGGCACAAATACCTGACAGGCCGTGCTGGCTGCGCCAATGCAAAGGCTGAAAAAATAAAGCGTTGGGATGTCCGGCGACAAGGCCGCTCCAGCCAGTGCCAGGGCAGCCAGCAATATCATACGGACCAGCAGCGTGCGGCGTACCATGCGATCGCCCAGGGGCACTACAAAGAAAAGCCCCAGCCCATAGCCCAGCTGCGAGCAGATATTGACCCAGGAAGCACTTGTTTCGCTCACCTGAAAATAAGCGGAAAGCCGCCCCAGCAGGGGCTGGCAGTAATAAAGGTTGGCCACCACTACCGCGCAGGCGGTGGCCATAAAGTAGGTAAGGAAAGGAGAAAGGGAAGGCGGGTTGGCCGCTGCCGTGTTGGATGGCATCTGCAAATTTACCGGCAGGGTGGAAAATCGTGCCACACGCACGCACAAACTTATCCGGCTGGGTCGGTCTAAAAAAGCTTTTGGCTATGGATGCTGTCGCATGTAATGCAATAGTAAATGAACTAATTTTAGGATGTCTTTCCGGCGACCTGAGGTTGTAAGCGCAGTCTGGAACAGGAGTATATAATAATTTAAATTTATGAAGCATGAAAGCCGTATTGCCCACCCCTGCAACAAGTACCAAAAGCACCAGTACCAGTCAGCCGTTTTTTACCCGCAAACCTGCGACAGGTTTTTTGGCAACCAGTGAAGCACAGCCGGCGTTTTTTAGTCGGGCTGCCGGGCACACTGCGCAGGCGCAGCCCATCCTGCAAACAAAGCCCAGCACGGCACAGGCAGCAGACAGGTATGAAAGAGAAGCCGACGCCGTAGCCGATAAGGTGGTGCAAAACTGGTCTGATTCCGGCGTTGCTACGCCCGTAACCACGGGCGCGCCTGTCGCTAATTTTATTTCTTCCATTAGTCCGCTGGTGCAGGCAAAGTGCGCCGATTGCGAGGAAGAAGAAAAAAAGCAGGTTCCCGTACAGGGAAAATGCGCTGCCTGCCAGAAAGAGGAAGCAAGCCTGGTTCAGGCAAAACCGGAACAGGCCGCGGGGGCGTCCGTTCCACCTTCCCTGGCTGGAGGATTACCGGCAGGCAAGGGCAGTGGTATGTCCCTGCCGGTGCAGCACAGGAAGCAGCTGGAAGCATCATTTGGCGCAGATTTTTCAGCCGTTCGCCTGCATACCGACCCGGCCGCAGTTCAGATGAGCCGGGCCTTGGGCGCGCAGGCTTTTACACAGGGCAGCGATATTTACTTCAACAGCGGTAAGTACGATACCGGCTCGGCTGCAGGCAGACACCTTCTGGCCCATGAGCTGACGCATGTGGTGCAACAATCCAAAGGCAGTCAGGCAGGCATACAGCGGCTGGGCGATTTAAGCAAGGTACCGCCCATGGCCTGCGATGTTGCTAATTCCAGTTCGGTAGGCACCTGGGCGCATAGCTCTCTTTTTGCTACTTCCCAGACTACACTTTCCGCCGATCAACGGCATGATATTGCCCTACTTGCAGCCAGCTGGACTGCCAGCGGCGGTACCGATACTTTCCGTGTAGACGGGTATGCCAGCACATCCGGGGCAGACGCTTTTAACTGGCGCCTGTCTTGCGACAGGGCCATTTCGGTGGCCGCGGAATTATCGCTGAATGGCGTGCCGGATGCCTTTATTGAAATATTTGCGCAGGGCGAAACCACCGAATTCGGGCCGCCTGCAAATAACCAGAGAGCCGACATTACCCTGATACCGGCGCCGGTGCCGCCACAGATAAACAGTGAAACAGTGGTGACAGGCCCGGGCTCCCGCGCCCGGACGACCATCGGCGTAGGGGAAGAAGTGAACCTGACCCATTCGATAGGCGGCCCGTCCACCACCTGGACGGCCACGGCAGGTACCCTGAGTGCGCTCACCGGTGCGCGGGTACTTTTTACCGCGCCGGATACGGCCCAAAGCGTGACCATCACTGCGGCGGGCGCCACGATAACGTTCACCATCATAGCGCCCACCGGGGTGCATATGGATAACGTAGGCGCTGCGGTAAAGCACACCAACAATTTCCCGGATTCAGGGATATTGCTGGATGTATTCCTGCTGCCGGATAACGTGAACTTCAATAAAGTAACCTACCGTGAGCTGGATGTACCGGCCGTTGTGACGCCGGGCGCTTATTCCTGTAATCCCGGAAGCGGGGGGCACTGTTCGCCTGCTGGGCTGGCGCCCTGTGGCGATAAGGCCCTGACCAATGTGGTGGTATCCGGCAAGGGTACCAAGTCGGTTTTAGGGGATTGTGCCTACTCCGGCCACTGCGGTGGTTCCCCGCCTTTTGCACCCGGCAGTCTTACGCTTTCCATACCCTATGAATATAAGGTGGGTACCGGCAGTTTCAGGAGGATTACCACCGTAACGCAGGTGCATAACCTGGCGGCAGATGGCAGTACGCTTTCTTCTTCAAAAGCCGGTGGCAGTGGAAGCACAACGGTTGTAGCGCCTACTGCTACAATTCCTAGCTGCCCCTGACGGTGGCTCCGTGGTACAGCTGCACGATAAACGGTGCACGCCGGTAAGTTTCGGGAAATAATGAAGGGTTGCCCATGGGCAACCCTTCTGATAATAAGTGGTATAAGTTCTTAAAACCCCTGCTCATCTGCGCTTGGCCCATAAGTGGCCGGCACCGGAATGTCCAGCAAACGGAAATAAACGCCCAGCTGCGCGCGGTGGTGAATGGTTTGTGCCAGCGCGTGGCGAATCACTTCATACTTGGTGAAGGTGGCGTGTACCTGGTCGCCGGTACGCATCGTCCAGGTAGGCAGCAGGTCTTCTTCTTTGGCGGCTTCCAGCGCGGTTTTGCTTTCTGCCAGCGATTTTTCAAAGATTTGCAGCAATTCTTCGGTGCTGCTGTACGTGGTGGGCTGGTAATCCATCTTGCTAAAGTCCAGCTCTGAAGTATTGAGGGCCATGCCTGCCCAGCCCGGCAGTTCGGCCAGGTGCGCTACCAATGCCTGCATGTTCATGCTTTTTTCGTGCGGTTTGTAATCCGGCTTGTCCATGGGTACGCGTTGCAGAAAACGGCGGGTAGTGGCGGCTTCCTGTTCCAGTTCTTTTTGGAGGAGGGGAATAAGGTTCATTTTGTTTTGGTATTTTTTATTGTTGCAGCAAAGAAAATACGGCCGGGTGACAACCTTGTGTCAGCAGGAAATTTTTGGGACAAAAAAACCGGCGCGCCAACCTTAACCTCCTCCTAATCGTTCGCTTCCTATCTTGCGGCCTGAAAAAACCGCTGTTTTATTATGAAAAAAATTACTCTTTCGCTGTTGCTGGCGGCTGCTTTTGCCTTCCCCGCCGACGCACAGGGCCTGAAATTGCCGGCCCCCAGTCCTACCCAGACCCTGAAGCAGGACTTTTCCCTTTCCAACATTGAAATCACTTACAGCCGCCCTGCCGTGCGTGGCCGTAAAGTGTTTGGAGAACTGGTGCCTTTTGGTAAAATCTGGCGCACCGGCGCCAACGCCGCCACCACCATCCGCTTTGGTGAAGATGTAAACTTCGGCGGAAAAGACATCAAGGCCGGCGAATACGAACTCTTTACCATTCCCAACAAAGATGTCTGGGAAGTGGTGCTGAACTATGGCAAAGGCGACTGGGGCGCTTACGCGGTAGATGCTAAAAAAGAAGCGCTACGCATCCAGGTAAAGCCGCAGGCCCTGAACCAAAACGTGGAAAACTTCACCATGAACGTAAACAACATTACGCTCAACGCCTGCACCATAGACCTGATGTGGGAAAAGACGCTGGTAAGCATCCCGGTAAAGGCAAACAACAACGAGCGCATTATGGCAGATATCAACAAGGCCATCAACAATCCCAGCGTTCCCTACTACCAGGCGGCTAATTATTACTATGAAACAGACCAGGACCTGAAGCAGGCGATGGCCTGGGTAGATAAAGCCCTGGAGCAAAACCCGAAAGCTTACTACATGTGGCACACCAAAGCAAAGATTGCCGCTAAGATGGGCGATAAACAAACCGCCCGCCAGGCTGCCCAAAAATCTATGGAAGCAGCGAAAGGCACTTCTGCCGAAGACGAATACCGTGGCCTCAACGAGCGCCTGTTGGCTACGATGAAGTAGGCTTAGATTAAGACTAAGACTGAGATTAAGGAGGGATAAGTATTGTCCCGCATTTTATGGAAATGCCCTGCACAAATCATGTGCAGGGCATTTCTTTTGGTTATTAGTTCTCTGTCTCAATCTCAGTCTCAACCTTAACCTTAACCTTAACCTCAACCTCAACCTCCCCTCAATTCCCCGCCCGCTGCATTTCTTCCGTGGCGCCTGCTTTGCCTTTCCGCATCTCGCCTGCTTTGTTGTTGCCAAAGCGGTAGCTAAAGCTGATGCCAAACGTGCGGGTGTCGCGGGTTACGATAAAGTCTTCATGGTACGTGGCAAAAGTGCTGCTGCCGGAAGGACTGGCGCCTTTAAACAGGTCGTTGACGGAGAGCTTCACGCTTGCTTTGCGGTCCCAGAATTGTTTTTGGATGCCGGCATTCACCGAGTACATGGCTTTCAGGTCCATATAACCATACACCTGCGGGCTTTGGTACCAGGCGCTTACTTCGGCAGTAAGGTGGAAGGGCAGGGTAAAGGTGTTGGTGGTGTTCAGCTGGTAACTGAGGCTGCGGCTGGAAAGCTGGGTTTGTTCCAGGTTTCCTTTGTAATAAGAATAGTAGCCGGAAAAAGAATTGGTGCTGGTCCACCATTTGGTAACCTGAAACGGATATGCGCCGGAAAGACTCAGGTATTCATTCACCGCCAGGTTGTCGTCCGTAATAATGGTAAGCTTGCCGCCTTCGGGGCTTACGCCCGGCTTAATGACCTGGGTAATTACGTCTGTGGTGTGTGCATAAGCCAGGCTGGTGGTGAATTTGCCTTTATAAATATGGCTCAGCTCAAAATTCCAGGTCAGGGAAGGGTCCAGTTCGGGATTGCCCTGGTGGATGGAGCTTTGGTCCATATAGGTGCGGAAGGGATTGAGCTGCCGGTAGTTGGGGCGTTCTATACGGCGGCTGATGCTCAGGCCCAGGTCATGGGCGGCATTCAGGTGGCGCGTTACCGATACGTTCGGAAACAGATGGACGTATTGTTTGGTAAAGGTGGTATCCGTTGTTTTTTCATGGCCATTGGCCAGTGTGTGTTCCAGGCGCAGGCCGGCATGGGCGCTCCATTTGTCCCATTCGCGGCTACCGTTAACATAAGCGGCGTTGATGTTTTCGGTATAGACAAAATGGTTGCTTTTGCCCGAATCATAAGCTTTGCCGCCACCCGCATTGTTGTAAAAAACAGGCGAGTTATCAGCGGTTACATAGCTGGTTTTGGCGCCGGCCTCCAGTTTGGTGTGTTCATCCATAGCCTGTTCATAATCGGCTTGTAAAGAACGGATGTCGGTATGGCCATCCATATCGCCCCAAAGCTGTGCAAAGGGCGAGAGGGGCGCACCATCCAGGCCCATCACCTGTGTGGCCACCTGCTGGGTATTGTTGTTCCGGTAGCGCGCGTAGTCTGCATTTACGGTCAGGGTATTGCCTTCGCGGCCAAGCTGCTGGTGCAGGTTCAGGTTCACGGCATAATTGTTCCAGTCATTATTGCTTTCCGTGCTATTTTGAATCTGAAACAAAGGGGCGTCTGCCGCGCCGGCTACACGGGTTTCGGTGTGGCCGTGAGACATGATGTGGGTGAGCCCGCCGGCCACGACCAGGCCAATGCTGCTTTTTGCGGAAAGCTTATAATCCATGCCCGCCGTCAGCTGATGGTAAGGCACTTTATATTTTGACAGCAGGTGCTGATGGTAAACGGTATCGCCACCGCTGGCAGAAATAAACCGGCGCTTTAAATCCAGCTCGTTGGTAAAATCGCGCTGCCCGCCATTGTAATTTATATAAGCGCTGAGCTGCTGCTGCCGGTAGCTCAGGGAAAAACCGCCGTTATACTTGGGGTAAATGCCCTGGTTATAGCTGCCATTTACAGAACCGTTCCAGCCTTTCCTGCGCTCTTTTTTTGTTTTGATGTGAATGACGCCTGCCGTGCCTTCCGCATCGTAGCGGGTGCCGGGATTGGTAATCAGCTCAATTTTATCTACCGAGCTGGCAGGCATGCCTTTCAGCAGCGCAGCCAGGTCGGCGCCTTCCAGCGGCACCAGCCGGCCGTCAATATAAACACTGATGCCCTGCTTGCCTTTCAGCGAGATATTTTCATTCTGGTCCACGCTTACATTGGGCGCCTGTTGCAACACTTCCAGCACATTATTGCCATCGCTGGTAAGGCTGCTGCCAACGTTCAGCACCAACTTGTCGGCATCGGCTTCTATCAGCGGTTTCTTGCTGCTGACCGTTACTTCTTTCATGCCCTGGGCTTTTACTTGCAGCAGAATAGCGGGCAGTGTCATGCTTTGGGCCAGGCTCATTACCTCCGAGGTAAAAGGCTCGTAGCCGGGCGCTATTACTTTTAGAAAGCAGGAACCGGTGGGCAAATCTTTCAGCTCAAAGTTTCCCTGGTCATCTGTGAAGCAGTTTTGCAGCAGCACCTGGTCTTGCTGCAACAGGAATACCTGCGCGCCGGCTACCGGCGTTTCCAGGTGCAGCACCCTGCCGGTAATGGAAAGTTGTTGCCGGTAGGCATGGGCGGCTGTGCTGAAAAGCAGCAGCAGGCTGAAGAAGAAAAGTCGTGTTTTCATGGCAGTGAAATTTTGTAAGTCAAAAGTACCCGTGGGCACAGGCTGCCTATGTACCCCATCCGGGGGGAAAAGAAGGGGGGTGCATCCCCTAAACCGGGGGATTTTTGCCGTAGGGTTTATTTCTTTCTGTTTGGAATGGCGGGTTACCTGTAGTTTGGCAGTGCAAAACCCTTCCGTTTTATCATGAAAAAAGGGCGCTTCCTTTTCCTTTTCTGGCTGTTGCTGGGGTGTATTATATCCTGGCAGGAGGCAGCCGCGCAGCGCTATCCGTTTTACAACCTGAATGTAGAAGACGGACTGGCGCAGTCGCAACCCCGCGCCATAACGGAAGATGCGCTGGGGCATTTGTGGATAGGCACCCTGGGCGGGCTGAGCCGCTATGACGGAAAGAACTTTGTAAACTATTCCGCCAAAGACGGGTTGCCCGGAAATATCGTGCGCGCCCTGGCAATGGATACCGCCGGCAATCTGTGGATTGGCGGCGCGGAAGGCCTGTGCCGTTTTAATGGAAAATCCTTTCAAAAGATTCCGATTCCGGTAACGCGGGAAAAGGAAAAAACGGCGGTGCGGCAAATCATGGTGGATGGCCGCGGGGTGGTCTGGGCGCTTTCTTCGGGCAAGCTTTATTTCCTGCAGGATGATTCTGCGCGGCTGGTGCACCTGCCCTTTAATAATGGACTGGTTACTGCCTTCCTGCCCAACCACAGCAGCCTGTGGCTGGCTGCTACCAACGGCATGGCCTATCAGTACCGGCAAAATAAGTGGGACAGCATGGCGCTGCCGGTGCAGCGGAACAACCGTCCTGCCATCATACAGCAGATTTTCCAGGATAGCAAGGGCCGGGTGTGGCTGGCTGGTGCCCAGGGTTTATTGCTTTGGCGGGATAATGCGTTGCAGCAGGTATTGCCGGCGGCAGACACTGCTTATTTTCCGGTGTATGCCCTTACAGAAGATAAAACCGGCAACCTGTGGCTGGGCTGCGCCAAAGGCGTTATCAGCCTGCAGCAAAATGGCGAAACCCGTTATTACGGCAAGAAAAACGGCCTGAGCAACAATATCTTTTTCAACGTCTATACCGACCGTGCCGGCAACGTCTGGATGGCTTCGGACGGGCAGGGTATTTTCCGCTTCAGTGGTGCGCCCTTTACTATTGTGGATGAAACCACCGGACTGGGCAGCGGTCAGGTTATGAGTATCGCCGAAGGCAGGGACGGGGAAGTGTTTCTGGGCACTTATGACGCCGGCCTGTACCGTTATAAGGATGGCGCGGCGCAGGAGGTGCGGCTGCCCGTGAAAAATGTGCCTGCCATCACCGCCTTGGATTACCACGAGGGCGTGCTTTGGCTGGGCACCCGGGCCGAAGGCCTGTGGCGCTGGGATGGAAAGCAGCTGAAAGTTTTTCGCAAAAGCAAAGATGGCCTGCCCTCAGACTACATCATTTCCCTGTACCGCGACAGCCTGCAAAACCTGTGGCTGGGCACGGCCGGCGGCGCTGCCTGCCTCCGCACAGATGGCTTTCATACCATCCCCGTGCTGCTTACAGACGTACAGTCTTTTCTGGAGTGGAATAAAGACAGCCTGTTGATAGCCGGACCGGAAGGGTTGTGGTGGTACGCCAACCAGAAAGCCGAACCTTTTATCACCGGCAGCATTTTAGACAGTCTGCCGCCGCAGACCATGGTGCGCACGGGCGATTTGCTTTGGGCAGGCACCAGCGAGAACGGCATTGTGATTTACAACCTGCAGCGCAACAAAAGCTTTGTGCTGAACACGGAAAATATCCTGCGCTCCGACTTTATTTACAACCTGCTGGTAGACCGGCAGGGTAGTGTATGGATAGGCACCGGTATGGGCATTCATCGCATTTCCGGTTATCAAACCGAGAATACGCGGGTCAGCATTTATGGTTCCGGTCAGGGTATAGCCGGCATGGAAAGCAACCACAATGCATCCATCCAAACCAGCAACGGAACCGTGTGGATGGGTACTACGGCCGGCGCCATGCTGTTTCCCATGACGCAACCCAGGCAACTGGCGCAAAACACAGCCGTGGTGCTGCAATCGGTGAGCCTGCCGGGGAAGGCCGGCATCCCGGATAAATATTACGACAGCCTTTCTGCCTGGTACGGGGTGCCGCAACACATGAACCTGCCGTACCGGCAAAACACTGTTTCCTTCACTTTTCAGGCACTGGCGCTGGTACAGCAAAAACAGGTGCGCTACCGGCACCGCCTCTTGGGCCTGGATACGGCCTGGTCGCCTTGGGTCGCCGAAAACACGCTGACCTATTCTGCCCTGCCGCCCGGCCATTATACCCTGGAGGTGCAAAGCGCCATTGAAGGCAACCGCGCTAAAATTTCCACGGCTTCGTATGCCTTCGCCATTCAGACCCCTTTTCACAAAAGCGTGTTGTTTCGTGTCTTGCTGGTGCTTGCCCTGATTCTGATTGGCATCGGCATTCAATACCTGCTGAGCCGGCGGCGCCGGCATTTGCGGGAAATGATTCGCGCCCTACGCGCCGAAGAGCAAAACCGCGTACGACAGCGCACGGCCGAGGATTTTCATGATGAAGTGGGCAACCGCATCACGCGCATTTCTGTACTGACACAAGTGCTGAAAGGCAAGCTGAATCCTTTAACCGAAGATAGCGAGCGCATCCTGAATAAAATTCAGGAAAACGCCGCCCTGCTTTACAACGGTACCCGCGATATTCTCTGGGCTTTAAAACCCGAAAACGATAACCTTTATGAGCTGCTGCAGCGGCTCAATGAGCTGGGTGTGGATTTATTCCGCGACACACCTGCTGGTTTCTTTTTTGCCGGCGCCCGTGAAAACTGGCGCGCCTACAAGCTGCCCATGGATGTGAACCGCAACCTGATGATGATTTTCAAGGAAGGCATGAATAATTGCCTGAAATACGCGGCGGCCACCAAGGTGCACCTGATTGCCGAAGTAGGGGAAGACAATGTGTTTACGCTGGTGCTGGAAGATAATGGAAAGGGCTTTCAGCAGGATGTCAATAACCGGGGGCAGGGTTTGAACAACATGAAGCGGCGTGCAGAGCGGATAGGAGGCTCCTTGGAGGTAGAAAGCAGCGTTGGCGGCGGAACCACCATAAAACTGTGGTTAGGATTAGCTGGGTTTAAAGAAGCAGGGAGCGATTTGATGCGGCGCTTGTGACTGCTATGCGCTATTTGTCCTGTTTTAATTGTCTTTCGCATCAGCATTAATTGCCACGGATACACTATTTAAGCGAGGCCTTCAGGCCTTTAAGCTTCTTATATTCGTGCAACGCTCAAATTCTATTTATCATGCCCTTTCACAAGCTGCTCGTTCATATGGTATGGGCTACCAAGAATCGCTATCCTTTCCTGGAAAAGGAGCAAAAGGATGCCATCTGCCAACACCTGCGCGAAAATGCAAGTGCCAAAAACATGCATCTCCTGAATGTCAATGGGCATGTGGACCATGTTCATGCTCTTATTTCTTATCGTCCGGACCAAAATTCAGCTACCATTGCGCATCTGCTTAAGGGTGAATCTTCTTTCTGGGCCAATCGGCACCTGGAATTTCCAAAGCAATTTGGTTGGCAGGATGAGTATTTTGCGGTGTCTGTAAGCGGTGCTGAATTCGCAGCAGTCTATGCTTACATTTCTAATCAGGAAACGCATCATCGGCACAAGACTTTCCAGGATGAGTATGAGGAACTCATGGATAAGTATGGTTTTGACGAATCCGGCGAATGGCAAATGCCACCATGGGCACGCTAAAGGCCTGAAGGCCTCCGCTTTAGTCCCTTGCTGCTGTCCACGCCCTGAAGGGCGTGGCAATTAGGGCGTGGCAATTAGGGCGTGGCAATTAAGGCCTGGCAATCAGGTCGTGGTAATTAGTATTTAAAGGGACATTTATCATTGATAACACAGCACGCACTTTAAATCCCCAACTTGCGCCATCTTTGAATATCTTTCCATACCTGCCAACAGCCATGAACATCCGCGTCAGCCTTATTGAAGATGATGAAACCATTCGCGAAGGGTTTGCGTACCTCATCAATCAGACACCCGACTGCCGGGTAGTGAGCCATTATCCCTCTGTGGAAACGGCGCTTAAATCCCTGAATGAAGACTGGCCGGATGTGCTGCTTTTAGACATCACGCTGCCGGGTAAAAGCGGACTGGATGCCCTGCCGGAATTAAAAAAGGCGGTGCCCAATATGCATGTGCTGATGCTGACGGTGCATGAGCAGGAAGAGCACATTTTTAAAGCCCTGAACATGGGCGCGGCCGGCTACCTGACCAAAAACGCGCCTCAGGAAAAAATCATAGACGCCATCCGCGAAGTGATGCAGGGCGGCGGGCCCATGAGCGCCTCTATTGCCCGGATGGTCATCAATTCCTTTAAACGCAGCGAGCAGTCGCCGCTTTCCACCCGCGAAACAGAAATCCTGGAACAGCTTGCCGCCGGCAAAAGCCGCAAGCGCATTGCCGATGAGCTGTATATAGACCAGGAAACGGTGAAAACCCACCTGAAGAACATTTACTTCAAGCTGGATGTGCACAGCAAGGCAGATGCGATTGAGGTGGCCCGGAAGAAAAGGCTGATATGAACTATTTGTCTTCGGCTTCCTGACGGGCTACTGCCTCCAGTACCTGTTGTTGCAACTCTGCTTTGGAAGGCAGGTAAAGCTGATAGCGGCTGGCGAAAATCTGCGTGTTGTCTTCCGGCAGGGTAATTTCTACCAAAGCATCGTCTTTGTCTTTGCAGATGATTATGCCGATAGTTTTGTTTTCATCTTCTGAGCGGACTTTGCGGTCGTAGTAGTGAACATACATTTGCATCTGTCCGATGTCGTCATGCGTTAACGTTCCAATCTTCAAATCTATAGCTACAAAACACCGCAGTAGGCGGTGTAAAGTAGAAGATCCAGACGGTAATGCTTTTCACTAAAGCTGAGACGCACCCGCCGGCCTGCAAACAAAAAGCCTTTGCCCAGCTCCAGCATAAAGCGCTCAATCTGATTGAGGATGGCTGTTTCTAAATCGCTCTCTGAATACGAGGATTCCTCTTTCAGGTTTAGAAATTCCAGCACGTAGGGGTCTTTAAAGACATCCAATGGATTTGTCAAAATCTGGCCGTCTCTCGCCAGTCGTGCCACCTGATCTTTATCACGGCTCAGTGCCAGCCGCTCGTACAGCGAACTGTTGTATTGGCGTTGCAATTCCCGCAGGCTCCAATTTCCCTTGGTGGCTTCTATTTCATAAAAACTTCGCTCGTCCGGATTTTCAATGCGAGACAGTAAAATGTAGTGCGACCAGGAGAGTGTAAACTTTGAATTTTGGGGTAATGTGAATTTCTGAGACACTGTCTCGGATTTCCAATTTTCAGATTGTGCAGACAGTGTCTGCACAATTTCCATGTTGTCAAAATCTAATTTGTTTTGGAAGGCGAGATAGAATTTGCGCATATACTCCAGATTGCGTTTGGAAAAGCCTGCTCCATAGGTACGCGTAAGTTCTTTAGATAAAAACTTCACAGTCTTTGCAGCATAATCCGCCCTCGTTTCACCTCCCTGTTCATCCTCCACAATATATTTTCCAATCAGAAAATAGGTCATCGTCATAGCGCTGTTCACCTGCCGGACGGCATAATTGCGACCGGCTTCAATGAGCGTTTTGATTTGTTGCAGCAAGTTGTTGTACATAAAAGCCGCGGTTTTCCTACGTTCACAGGTTGCTACAAATTTCAGATGGCCACGTCAATAGTTGTGGGGCGTATGTACCCAATTTGCAGCCCAATCTTAACCTCCTCCTCCAACCCTGCTGTCTTACTTTTGCGCCTTTCTTTCTGACCCGTCTTCTGTTCCTTTTCTGCTATGAAACGTTCTTTGCTCCTATTTCTCCTTTTCCCTTTTTCGCTTTTCGCCCAGCAAATTCGCCCCGCCACTTCCGCGCAGCTTTATCAGCAAATTGCGGAACTGAAAAACCTGACGCACGTCCTGTACCTGGCGGCCCACCCGGATGATGAAAACACACGCCTGCTGGCCTGGCTGGTGGGCGATCAGCACATTCCTACGGCTTACCTTTCCCTGACCCGGGGCGATGGCGGCCAAAACATTTTAGGGCCCCAGCTGGGGCCGGCGCTGGGCCTCATTCGCACCCACGAACTGCTGGAAGCCCGTAAGCTGGATGGCGCCGGGCAATTCTTCAGCCGCGCGATAGACTTTGGCTTTTCCAAAAGCTGGCAGGAAACCTTCCAGCATTGGGACAGCACGCTGCTGACCAACGATGTGGTGCGCGTGCTGCGCGAGTACCGCCCCGATGTCGTGATTTGCCGTTTCCCGCCGGATGCCCGTGCCGGCCACGGACAGCATGCTGCTTCTGCAATTATTGCCCGCAAAGCCTTTCTGGCTGCAGGCGACCCCAGGCTATTTAAAGCACAAAACCTGCCACCCTGGCAACCACGCCGCCTGCTGTGGAACACCTTTGCCTTTGGCCGGATGAACACTACTTCGGAAGACCAGTTTAAGCTGCGGGTAGGGCAGTACAGTCCGCTACTGGGCATGGGTTATGGCGAGCTGGCCGGCATCAGCCGCAGCATCCATCGCAGTCAGGGTGCGGGCACGCCCAGCGTGCCGGGCGTGCAAACCGAATACTTTGAAATGGTAGCCGGAGATTCTCTTAAAAATTCTTTGTTTGATGGTATTGATATTTCCTGGAACCGCGTGGGCCGCCCGGAAATCGGTACGGAGATAGACGCTATTTTAAAGGATTTTGATTTTAATCAGCCGCAAAAAAGCCTGCCGGGTTTGCTGGATTTGCGTAGCAAAATTGCTACCGTAAAAGACAATTTCTGGCGGGAACAAAAGCTCAGCGCATTAGATCCCATTATCCTGGGCGCTGCCGGATTTATGGCAGAGGCTACCACCACGCAGGCCACCTTTACGGCAGGCAGCACGGCACCTTATACCTTGCGCTTTACGGTGCGTGCCGGCATGCCGGTAAGTATGGAAGCAGCCAATAACGGTGATGCTGTGTTTGCTGTAAGTGATCTGAAAAATGACAGCCTGTATGTCATCAACCGCAAATATGCCATTCCTGCCAGCCAGCCCGTTACCCAGCCTTACTGGCTGCAACAGCCGGCAAAGGGCGACCACTTTACCATTCCTGCAGACAGCCTTTTGGGACTTCCTGTTACGCCCAACACCCTGACGGTACAGGTGCAGTTACAGATTGGCGAAGCGAAAATTCCGGTAGCCGTACCACTGTCTTTTAAAAAGCTGGACCCGCTTTATGGTGATGTGGTAGAGGCCGTGCGCATTGTGCCGGCGCTTTCGGTAAGCATGGGCGATGAACTACTGCTGACAAAGGCAGACGGCAGCATCGCTTCCTCGGTGCGGCTGCGCAGCTTTGCCCCGGTTCAAAATGCATCACTTTTTTTAAAGGCAAAGGACAAAACACTGTTGACCATTAAAGGAATCAGCATGGCCGCCGCCACAGATACCAGCATTCCTTTCCAGCTTTCTGCGCAGCAATTAAAAGAAGCCGGCAGCGGTAGCTTTGAATTGGCCGCCAGCGCGGTGGCAGACGGGAAAACGTACGACAAGACCCTTCAGCTGATTCAATATACCCACATCCCAATCCTTCCCTACTTCACACCGGCCAAGGCAAAAGTGCTGCAGCAGGACTGGCAGGTTACGGCGAAACGGATTGGCTATGTGCCTGGCGCGGGCGATTTTATTCCCGACTTTTTAAAACTGGCCGACCTGCGCGTAAGCGTGCTCACCCCCGAAGAGCTCAGCAGCGCGGCGCGCCTCCAGACATACGATGCCATTATCACCGGCATCCGCGCGGTGAATACCGAAAAGGAAATGAAATTCCGGATGCCGGTATTGCTGGAATACGTGCATAATGGCGGCACGCTCGTGATGCAATACAATACCCTGCAGGATATGGCTACGAAAGACCTGGGGCCTTATCCTTTTCAGCTTTCCAGCAAGCGGGTAACGGAAGAAGATGCCAAAGTAGAAATCACCAACCCGGGCAGCCCGCTATTAAACATACCCAACAAAATCACGCAAAAAGATTTTGAAGGCTGGGTGCAGGAGCGCGGGCTTTATTTCCCGGAAAAATGGGACGAGCGCTATCAGACTTTGTTTGGTATGCACGATGCCGGCGAAGAACCGCTTGCCGGCGCCACAATTTATGCGCCTTACGGAAAGGGAACTTATGTTTATACTTCGCTTTCGTTTTTCCGGCAGCTGCCGGCAGGCAATACCGGCGCCATTAAATTGCTGATGAATATGCTGTCCGCGAAAAATGCCAATAATTAAATGCTTACGGACAGTCTGTAAAAGTGCTCCGGAATTATAAACTCCTAAAACCAACCCATGACACGTAAAACAAACTGGCGATTGTGGTACCTGGGCGTCATTGGTTTTCTGGCGCTGCAAATTATTTTGTATTACTTCTTTACCCGGGCATTTTCATGAGCGCGCTGGACTGGCTGGTAATGATTTTTACCCTGACGGCTATGATAGCGTACGGGGTTTATAAAGGCCGCGGGCAGCACGGCGCCAAAACCTATCTGCTGGCCGACCGGCAAATGCCCTGGTATATTGTGCTGTTGGGCGTTATGGCCACGCAGGCCAGTGCCATTACCTTTCTTTCCGCACCCGGGCAGGCTTATACAGACGGCATGCGGTTCGTGCAATATTATTTTGGACTGCCCATTGCCATGGTGGTTATCTCCATCACATTCATTCCCATTTTTCAAAGGCTGAAAGTCTATACGGCCTATGAGTTTCTGGAACAGCGTTTTGGCCGCGGCACCCGCCTGCTGACTGCTTTCCTTTTTTTGCTTTCCCGCGGGCTGAGCACGGGTATTTCCATCTACGCGCCCAGCATTATTCTCAGCTCTATCATGGGCTGGAATATTTACCTGACCAACGTGGTGACCGGAGGTTTGCTCATCATCTACACCTTTCTTGGCGGGGCAAAAGCCATTGCCCACACGCAGAAATTACAGTTCCTGATTATCCTTTCCGCCATGGCCATTGCGGGCTGGCTGGTAGTAGCCGGCCTGCCCGAAGGCATGGGCTTTAAAGACGCGCTTTATGTGGCCGGTCAGTCGGGTAAGCTGAATGTCATTACCACGGAATTTGACTGGAAAGACAAGTATAACATCTGGAGCGGTGTGATTGGCGGCTTCTTCCTGGCGCTTTCTTATTTTGGTACAGACAACTCTCAGGTGGGCCGCTACATCAGCGGGAAAGATACCCGGACCTCCAAGCTGGGACTGCTTTTAAACGGTATCGTAAAGGTGCCCATGCAGTTTGCCATCCTGCTGATTGGCGCCCTGCTGTTTGCCTTTTATTCTTTCTATCAGGCGCCGCTGAATTTTAATGAAACCGCCTACGGCAATCTGAAAAAAGCACAACCGCAACAGGTGGCTGTGCTGGAAAGTAAATACCAGCAAATTTATCAGCGCTATCAGGCACAGGCGGTACAGATTGCCGCACAAAAAGGAAGTGTGGCTCCGGCATTAAAGCAGGAATTTTTAGAAACTCAGTCAGAGATAAATGGCCTGCGCGGCGAGGTAAAAGACCTGATAGATAAAAACGGCGGCAGCAGCAACGATACCAACTACATCTTTCTTTATTTCGTGACGCACACGCTGCCCAAGGGCCTGATTGGGCTTTTATTCGCTGTGATATTCCTGGCATCCTGGGGCTCTATCTCCGCAGCGCTTAATTCGCTGGCGGCTTCGTCGCTGATGGATGTGCAATTGCTGGCCCATAAAATTCCGCCCTCTGAAGAAAAGCAGCTGTGGCTGGGCCGGATGCACACTTTGTTCTGGGGTATTTTCTGCATTGCCTTTGCCATGTTTGCCAACCGCCTGGGCTCGCTTATAGAAGCGGTGAATGTGCTGGGCTCGCTGTTCTACGGGCCTATCCTGGGCATCTTCCTGGTGGCATTTTATCTGAAAGCGGTGAAAGGACGTGCGGTGTTTTATGCTGCTATTATCGCAGAAGCAGGCGTTGTTCTGATATACCTGCTGGATGTGATTTCCTTTCTCTGGCTGAATGTGATTGGCGCGGTGCTGGTACTGCTGGCAGGATGGCTGCTTCAGGGCCTGTTTGGGGATAAAGAAACGCAGCCAGCATCCTGATAACTGATTTTATTACCTGCGGGTATGCCTGCAGGATGTTTTCTGCACAGCTAAAAGGGGCAAAAAAAATAAAGCAACAAAGCTCATTGCTTCGCCCTGTTGCTTTTTTATACGGAAAGAGAAAGAAATTACTGCTTTATGACCGGACAAAATAGCACGGGCTGGTTATTTGCGTCTTCCAGCATTAGCCAGTAAGTAGCGGTTGGCAATGCTTCCAGGTTTGTAATCTGCCCGGCGCCCACCTTGCCTGCTTTTACGGTACGGCCGCTTATATCTGTAAGCCGGTACGTGTAATCAGCCGGGGTGCCCGGTATCAGGTTGATGTAGCTGGTAAAGGGATTGGGGTAGAGGCGCACCTGTTCGCTCAGGTTGCTTTGCCGCAGGGCAGCCACATTGGAATAGGAAATTTTGCCGCCGCGGTCTATGCCTTTAACGCGGTAGAACAGTTGTCCGGAACCTTCCGGCGCGGCAGGATCCTGCCAGGAATAGGTATGGTCGCCATTGCCAAGGCTGTTCACGGTATTAAGGTTGCGGAAGGTCTTGCCGTCTGTGCTGCGCTCTATCGAAAAAGAAACCATGTCCCGTTCGTTGAGGGTTTGCCATTGCAGCAGGTTGTAACCGGTGTTGCTTTGTACGGCAAGCTGCAGGCCGGAAAGGGGCAGCGGCGTAGGACTGGGCAGCAGGGAAGAAAAGCGCATGTAATGCACTTCGCCGTAGGCCATCCTTAGGCTTTTGGCAATAATCTGTCCATTGTTGTTGTTGGCTCCAGACTTATTGACGTCGGATTCCGGGGCCAGGATAGTGCCGTAGATGGAATTGCCGCCGGCAAGCTGCAGGGAGCTGTTGCCATAAAAATTCCAAAGGATAAAAGCGCCGTCAGATTCATCTAAGCTGCCGGCGTTAAACGGATCCCAGGAAAAGCTACCCGGTGCCGTGATGTTAAACACAATGGGTGTTGTGGCGTTGGGCTTATTGTCGAATATAATAGAGCCCCTGGAGGTAAGGTTGTTCAGTTCCGTGCCGGTCAGGGTAATGTAATTCACTTTACCCGGCGTCAGGGTGATGTGCGGGTTCATGCCGGCAGGAATGGTAAGGGCTACCACATCCTGCGCCGTTACAGGATCGCTGAGATTATAGGTGGAAATGTAATGGCTTATCCGCTTCAAGGAATCAAACGCGGTCCCGAAGTTGATGCCATGTACTTCCAAGGCAACTGTTTTGTCCTGCATTTTTTGCAACTGCACGCGCGGCTCCGTATTAAACAAGCCACTTGTGATTTGCAGGTTGGTATTGGCGCCGTTGCCATCTTTATCGAAGAGGGCAGAACCGGTGGCATCGCCCAGGCGGATGTAGCCCTGATTTACATAGCTGACGTTGCCGTTGGTGTATTGCACCCGGCCATTTACCACCAGGCCAAAGTTGTTGGCATTACCTGCGCCGTAAGGGTAGGTGCCGGAATTATTAATGGCTACATCCGTTTTGCCTTTAAGCTTCAGGTTGCCGCCTGTTGCAATGGGCCCGTGCGTATCGCCTGCCACCAGGATGACGCTGTCGCTGGTAAATACATTAAAGCCTCTTGCCGGCGCTACCGGTGAAAAGGGCTGCGCCTGCAGGCTGGTACAGGGCAAAAAAAGCAGTGTGGCTGCAACAGCCCGTCTCAAGTTGATTTTGGTTCTCATAGCAATTCTGTTATTGGAGGATTAGCCAGAATGCTATTGTTTTTTTATGGGGAAGCCCGGTGAGATAAAGGTTTTGACTACCGGAACAGCAACATGAAATTGCAGGCGCGAAAATAAATAAATGCAGGAAGTTGCTGATAATCAATGACGAAAATGCGTAGATATACGCATAAAACCGGCCGGTATTCCGAAAGTCTGTTGGCGTGCCGCGAAATGGCAGTGATTTATGGCAGGTTTCCTGCCAGCCTGCGGCAAAAGAATTTAAGACCGCCGCCAACGCCAAACTCCAAACGCCCAATTACCTTTGCCTTATGGGATTATTCGACAAGCTCTTTAAACGCAACAAAGAAGAGCAGGAGCAAAAAGAAGCGCTCGACGAAGGTTTGAAGAAAACCAGGGAAGGCTTTTTCAGCAAGCTTTCCAAGGCCATTGCTGGTAAAGACAAGGTGGATGAAGCCGTGCTCGATGACCTCGAAGAAGCCCTGATCACTGCCGATGTAGGCCTGGAAACAACCATTCAAATCATCAATCGCATTGAAGCCCGCGTGGCCCGCGACAAATACATGGGCACGGCACAGCTGAACCGGATTTTACAGGAAGAAATCATGGCCATGCTTACCGAAGCGCCGTCCAGTGAATTTAAAACCTTTGGCACGCCGCCGGACAAAAAACCGTACGTCATTCTGGTAGTAGGGGTAAACGGGGTAGGCAAAACCACCACCATTGGCAAGCTGGCTTATAATTTTAAACTGGCGGGCAAAAGCGTGGTGCTGGGCGCAGCAGATACCTTCCGAGCCGCTGCGGTGGATCAGCTTACCATTTGGAGCGATCGCGTAGGCGTGCCTATTGTGAAAAAGGAAATGGGCAGCGACCCCAGTTCTGTGGCGTTTGACGCGGTAGCCAGCGGCATGGCCCGCGGCGCCGACGTAGTTATTATTGATACGGCGGGCCGCCTGCACAACAAGGCTTATTTGATGGACGAACTTTCCAAGATTCGCCGCAGCGTAGGCAAGAAAATGCCGGATGCGCCCCACGAAGTTTTACTGGTTCTGGATGGCAGTACCGGTCAGAACGCGCTGGAACAGGCAAAGCAGTTTACTGCCGCAACAGATGTAACCGCCATGGCCATCACCAAGCTGGATGGCACCGCCAAAGGCGGGGTAGTGCTGGCTATCGCCAATCAGTTTAAAATACCGGTCAAATATATTGGCGTGGGTGAAAAAATGACCGACTTACAGGTGTTCGATAAAACAGAGTTTGTGGATACGCTGTTTAGCTTGGATAATGGTTCTCAGGATTAAATGGCTAATAGGCCTTGCATGTTGCGTGTTGGCATTACATGTGGCCCACTTTCTAAAATGGCAGGCCGCCGCTGATCCTTTCCTGGAGGTGGCAGCAGCGATGCATTCCATCCGGCCGCTGGTGTCGCAAGACAGCCTGCTAACCATCCTGGCGCAAGGCGTGGAAGAGAAATATATGCTCTATGCACGCTACGAACTGATTCCAGGTAAAGCCAGCTTTGAGCCGAATCCCCAAAATGGCATGGTACTGCTGCTGACGTCCAGATGCCAGGTTGCTGCCCTAACAGAAAAATTCCTCCAAACATCTAACGCAACTGTTTGTTGGCAGGAAACAGACGCTACGCTTGGTTTTACGCTGCTGCAATTAAAATGAAAGCGGCAACAAAATCTTCTTTATTAAAAAATGTGGTTGCCGTATGCGGTGCTTACCTCTGGGCTGGTATGGGTTATGTTGTGAGCCTGTGGTTGCAACTGTCACTTTTGCCCGCTTTGCTGCTGACGATCTTTCCTGCATTCCTTTGGGTTTACGGCGTGAGCCGTTTTTTGACATTGCAAGACGACGCAGGCACTGCTAATGCTACAACATGGCAGCTTCCTATAGCCTGTATTATCCTGACCGCTGCCGCCTGTGTCATGATAAAAGCACATGGCGAGTATGACGCCTGGCTTCACTGGAACAGCTTGGCCCGTTACATGAGCAGTCCATCCTTTTTTGCTTATTTGCATCAGGAACATAGTCTGTGGCATGCTGACTACCCGCCCGGCCTGCCTGCTGCTATCGGCTTTGTCTGGCGGTTGCTGGGTGATTTTCCTGAGTGGGTGCCTCGCAGCGTCAGCTTTCTTTTTTATCTGGCAACGGTGTTGCTGCTTTGCTCCGCTGCAGCGAAGGTCAGCGCTTTCCCGCGACTTTGGCTGGTGGTACTGATGCTTTTTGCTTTCAACTTTGAATGCCTTAGCCAGGGTCTGAACCAATATGCGGATGTGCCCCTGAGCCTGATGCTGCTTTTGGTTTTTATGCTGCTGGACAGCTATAAATGTGCGCCGCAAAACTTTCAGCTCTTTCTTCTTGGATTTTTCATGGGTGCCTGCATGCTGTTTAAGAATGAAGGCATGATGCTTGCCATCTGCGTCATGCTGGTATACGCAAGGGTCTGGCTGCGCCGCAATCGAGCGCTGTGGTTGCTTGCCGGGCTTTTTCCTCCGGTAGTGCTACTACTGTTGTACAAGCAATACATTCCACAGTCTAACGACCTTCTGGAAGGCTTTGGCAGCAACTTTTGGCATGGATTGGTGCGTCCGGAAAATTACCTGATACTGCTACGCAGAAGTGTGCGCGTTATTGGCGGGCGGTTTCCATTGCCGTTGCTGTTCAGTATCTGGTGCCTTTGGCAGCTATGTAGGAAACCTCATTTTTTGAAAAGCCGGAAGTTGTGCTCCCTGATTCTTTGTTTTGGAGGCTTTTCGTTTATTTACCTCACCACCAGCTACGATATTGTGTGGCTTACCAATACTTCCTTTAACCGGATACTAATGCAGCTCCTGCCTTCATTTATTTATTTTTTAATTGAAGCGCTAAGAAAAGCTTACCCAGAAAATGTGCACGCAAATAACCACAATAGTTAAACCTGTAAGCCTGCATTTATTGCCCAATAGGACTGTTAGCTAAGTGGCAGTTGTAAAAGTTCTATCATCTGGATCGCGAAGTGCTGCTGCATGGCTTGCTCATCTTTCGAAGCATGTTGCTGCTTATCCTGCTTGTTTTGAAGGTGCATGGACGAGGTGGAAATGTGTTCTTTCTTTGATTGAATTTTTACTGTTTGAGTGTCCATAATTGGGTGGGTGTTTTTGGATGAACGGCAGTAGGATGATGGGGTTGAGTGGATGATTAGTGCCTGTTGTCACTGTCTCAGGCCCATTTCACCACATATTTTGTTCCAAAAATCGCCAATTTGGTTATTTTTTTTAAATACATAAAAACCTCGTTGTGCTCCAAAATTTTTCAAAGCTGTATTTCTTTTCTGCTAGAAGGTGCCCTGCCGCAGCGGCAAACCTTTTTTATACTCTTCCTCAGTACGGGGCCTTTTTCCTACGGTCTTTATCATAAACAAAAAAGCCGCCGAAAGGCGGCTTTAACTAAGCAGGCAATAATTGGGTGGATAGCCTCACTTAGGGGGTTCGGACAGCTATTAGTCGGGCTTTTTGCCGTCTAAAAAGGTATTAATGGTTTGGATGGTGCCACGGGCGCCGGTGTTGTTTGCATTGTTCGCGCCAACGCTGTAGCCGCTCAGGTAGCTGTCCTGCGCCGAAGCCGGACCTTCATCCTGCTGCACGTTTATATTGCGGCGCATATAGGCAGGTACGTTTTCCACATCATCGGAAGCCTCGGTGCCTTTAAAATTGCAGCTCAGCCGGCGCAGGCGTTCTGCGCGCTCTTCCAGGGCTTTCTTTTGTTCTTCGAACTGGCGTTTTTCTTCCTGTTCCTCTGCGCTCATGTCTTTGATGCCAAAGCTGAAGGACTGGGGCTTTTCCGGCTCCATCATCGCTTTCATCAGGTTGTCGTTGGGGTTAACCGGTTTGCTTTCGGGGGCAGGCTGCGGTTTGGGCTGTGGCTTTATAAAGCTTTCCACGGGCGCAAACTTGGGCTCGGCGGCTTCCGCAGACGGGCCGGGCTGTGCGCTGGTAGTGTCCATCAGGCGGGGCGCCAGCGGATCTGTGTTGGTAGCTGCAGGATTGTTGCCGGTGCCAAAAGCATTGCTGGCAGCTGGCGTGGCAGGAGCGCTTTGGCGCAGGTTCCACGGACGGTCCATTACCGGTTGTGCAGCAGGCTGCACATGGCCGGTGGCATTGCCAGGTTGTTTATCATCCAGGGAAAGCACCACTTTGTTGCGTTCTTTAGGCGCTTCTGTTTTTACATCGCGGTGGTTAAAGCCGGTAGCAATAACAGTAACACCAATTTTATCTTCCAGCTGCTCATCAATACCAATACCAAGAATGATGTCGCAGTTGTCACCGGCCTGCTCCTGCACATAAGCCTGAATGATTTCCAGCTCGTCCAGTGTATGCTCATATTCGCCCGGGGCGGAGGTTACATTCAGCAGTACCCATTTGGCGCCGCTGATATCATTGTCGTTGAGCAGGGGAGAGCTCAGGGCCATTTCCACTGCCTTTTGAGCGCGGTCTTCTCCGGAGATTGCAGCATCCCCCAGGATGGCCACGCCGCCGTTTTTCATGACGGTGGTTACATCGGCAAAGTCCATGTTTACACGGCCGCTGGTGGTGATCACGTCTGTAATACATTTGGCAGCCGTAGCCAGCACGTCATCTGCTTTTGCGAAGGCCTGCGTAAAGGGCAGGTTGCCGAATTGCTGGCGCAGCTTATCGTTGCTGATGATCAGGATGGTATCAACATGCTCGCGCATGCGGTCTATACCTTCCTGCGCCTGCTTCATGCGCTTGCGGCCTTCATAGGTAAACGGGGTGGTAACGATGCCTACGGTGAGGATGCCCAGGTCGCGGCAGATTTTGGCCACAACGGGCGCGCCGCCGGTGCCGGTGCCGCCGCCCATGCCGGCGGTGATGAATGCCATCTTGGTGTTCACCTTCAGCATCTTGGTAATGTCTTCCACACTTTCTTCACTTGCCTTGGCGCCGATTTCTGGATTTGCGCCTGCACCCAGCCCCTGTGTCAGGTGCGGGCCCAGCTGTATTTTATTGGGAACCGGGCTTTGGGTCAGCGCTTGCGAATCGGTGTTGCAAACGATGAAATCCACGCCTTCCAGGTTCAGGCTGTGCATATAATTGACGGCATTGCTGCCGCCACCGCCTACACCTATTACTTTCAGGATAGACGATTGATTTTTTGGTATTTCGAAGTGAATCATGAGTGTTATTGGTTTTATTATTTGGTGCCGAAGGGTGAAGAAAGGAAGGGATGCAAAGTTGTTTTGCAGAAAGGGATTTTACAAGTGGCAGCGCTGTTATTCCGGTGTTATAAAAAAAGAAATTATTCCATTTCCCGGTCTTCGGTTTCTTCAAAAAGACCAATGAACTTGTCTTTCAGTCCGTCGAAGAGTTTGCCAAACATACGCTTCCGTTTAAAAGTCTGCTGTTCCTGTTGTTGTTCCAGGGTAGTTGTTTCTTCGGATGCCTGTGTTTGCGTACTTGCAGGCTGTGCGGTTTTTTTCAGCGCCTCTTCATCCAGCTTAATAAGGTTGCCGCCATCACCCACAAAGTTTCGCTTGCCGGATTCCCAATCATGGTAGCCGCGCAAAATCAGTCCCACGCAGGTAGCATAAGCCGGGCTCATGAGCGTATCGCTTTGCGCGCCGGCCAGGTGTTCGTTGGGGTAGCCAATGCGTGCGCCAAGACCGGTGACGTATTCTGTAAGCTGTATGATGTTTTTGAGCTGCGCGCCGCCGCCGGTCAGTATGATGCCGCCGTAAAGCTTTTTGTCCAGATCCACCTGCTTTAAGTGGAATACCACATATTCCAGAATCTCGTGCATCCTGGCCTGAATGATGTGGCTGAGGTTTTTCACAGAGATTTCCCGCGCAGGCAGGCCGCGTAGTCCGGGTATGGTGATGTAGGCATGGTTGCTGGCCTCATCTGCCAGGGCAGTGCCAAACTGTGTTTTCATTTGCTCGGCCTGCGCGCGCAGCACGCCCAGTCCGCTGCGGATGTCGTTGGTGATGTTTACCCCGGCATAAGGAATCACGGCGGTGTGCTTCAGGATGCCGTCATAGAAAACAGCCATGTCTGTGGTGCCGCCGCCAATATCTACAATGGCAACACCGGCTTCCAGGTCTTCCTCGTTCATCACCGCAGCGGCAGAAGCCAGCGGTTGCAATACCAGGTCTTTGGTCATGAGCCTGGATTTATCCACACAACGCATGATGTTGCGGATGGCGTTGCGATCGCCGGTGATGACGTGGAAATTGGCGCCAATCTTTACCCCGCTCATGCCTACCGGCGAGAGGTTGGTCTGGATGTTATCCACCGTAAATTCCTGCGGTACTATTTCAATAATCTGATCGCCTGCAGGAATATAGGTTTTATGCTGATCGCGAATCAGCAGCTCTACATCGGCTTTGCTGATTTCTTCTTCCGAGCTGGCGCGTACCCGGTCGCCACGGGTTTGCAGGCTTTTAATGTGCTGGCCCGCAATGCCTACATAAACTTCTTTAATATCCAGGCTGTCGTTGCTTTCCAGGCAGCGCTCAATGGCCAGCTCTATGCTTTGAATACATTGTTCTATGTTCATGACCACGCCATGGCTTACGCCAGCGCTTTCCGCACGCCCGAATCCTAATATTTCCAGCTTTCCAAATTCATTTTTGCGCCCTGCAATGGCCACTACTTTGGTGGTGCCAATGTCCAGGCCTACAATGATGGGTTGTTCTTTTTTGCTCATAATCAAATAATGCTTTGTGTGTGAATGGTTGGCTTAATGGGGTGGAGTAAGGGTGGAGTAAGGGTGGAGTTGTGGTGGATTTGTGGGGAGCGGTCGTTGTTGTGTTTGAAAGTCAGAATCGGGAATGTGGTAAGGTCTGTTAGCGGGGCGGTGTTGCTGCCGCGCTGTTGGCAGCTGCCGGTGCGGGTGCAGGCTCCGCATCGCCCAGCACCGCTTTTATCCAGTCAATATTATTAATGGCCCTGTCTACGGGTGCTTTCCAGGGCAGTGCCGGAGAGGCTACAATCTGGTCGCGGAACCGCAGGTCTATTGTCTTGTACCTGTCCCAGCCTATCTTGTTTTGCACCTGTTGGTAAAAGGCAAAAAGGTCATCCAGTTTTTCTGTAAGCCGGCTGGTATCGCCCAATAAAATGCGTTGCTGTCCCAGTACGGGCACCAGCTCAAATTCGTTGCGGTTGATAACGGCTATCTGTGCAATTTGTGCATTCCAGAACGGGTGTTGCTGTATCGTTTTCACTACATGCATGATGCCGCCGCGCAGTGCCTGCTCGGTACTGTCGTCTTTCAGCACCGGCACGTTGGTAACCACGGGCAGCAACGGACTGTATTTATCGGAAAGCGGTATTTCCTTTAAATCCTTATCCAGGAAATAGCTGTTGCCATTGCTGGTAAAGAGGCGCACCACCGGTATCCGCTGCCATACACGCACATATAGTTTGTGCTCGTTGTCTGCATACACCTCGGCCTTGGAAATCCAGGGACTGCTTTGCAGCTTTGTTTCCATCTGATGCAGGTTCAGGCGGCTTAGCTGTATGCCGTTCACAGGTTTATCCGCGCTGCCCAGTATCTTTTCTGCTACAAAATCCGCGTCAATAAAACCGGCATCCTTACTGTTATATACCTGGATGTCCAGCCCGGAAAGCGGCTTGTTTTTCTCCAGCCGGTTGGCGCTTTGCAGCGCAAACACACCCACCCCGGTCAGCACGAGCGTAAGCACGGTCTGCAGGATTTTGCGGATGGATATTTTTCTTTTCTTGCTTTCCATTTACTTTTCTTCCAGAATTTCTTTAATGGCGGGCACCAGGCGGTCTATATCGCCGGCGCCTGCGGTGATGAACAGTTGCGGATTGGCTGCCTGTACGTACCACAACAAACCGTCTTTGCTGAGAATGGTATGCACCGGGTTGGCCATTTTTTCCGCTATGGTTTGCGCGCTGATGCCGGGCAGCGGCAGCTCGCGCGCGGGGTAAATTTCCAGCAGGATCACCTCATCGGCAAGGTCCAGGCTGCGTGCAAAACCTTCTGCCAGGTCGCGGGTGCGGCTGTAGAGGTGCGGCTGAAAAGCAATGACGCATTTACGGTCCGGGAAAAGCTTTTTCGCGCTGTGAATAAGGGCGGCAATCTCTTCGGGATGGTGGGCATAATCGTCTATGAATACGTGCTTTTCGTTTTTTAAAACATATTCAAAGCGGCGTTTTACACCCATGAAGTTTTTAAGCGCTGCCCGGATGGCGGCGCCGTCTGCGCCCTGCAGTTTGGCCAGGGTCACGGCCGCCACGGTGTTTTCCACGTTATGCATGCCGCCAATAGGCAGGTAGAGGTCTGCAAGCAGCCAGCCCGGCCCGGCAACATCAAAATGATAACCGCCTTTTTCCTGACGGATGTTGCGCGCATGGGCGTCTGCTGCCGGGTTTTGCAGGCTGTAGCTGATGTGTGTGGCGCCACCCATGGCTGCTACCTGATGCAGGCCATGCTTGTACAGTAAGATGCCGCCGGGTTTTATTTTTTGGGTAAAGGCAAGAAAGGCTGCTTCCAGCGCTTCGGCAGTGCCGTAAATATCCAGGTGGTCGGCGTCCATGGCGCTCAGCACGGCCATATCCGGCGCCAGCTTCAGAAAGCTACGGTCGTATTCGTCTGCCTCCACTACGGCTACCGGCTCCGGACTATACCAGTAATTGGTTACGTAGTTGTTGGCAATGCCGCCCAGAAAAGCGTTACAGCCCTTGCCCGCTTCGCGCAGGAGGTAAGCGGTGAGGGTACTGATGGTGGTTTTGCCGTGTGTGCCGGCAATGGCGATGGTAGCGTAATGTTCCAGCACCAGTTGCAGCAGGTCGCTGCGTTTCAACAGCGGGAAGTTGTGTTCCCGGTAATAGCGCAGCAGTTGGTTGTCCTGAGGAATAGCCGGTGTGTACACCACCAGGCCGGCATCAGCAGCGGCCTGCTCTGTTTCGTCTTTAAAAGTAATTGAAGCACCTTCCTGCTGCAGGGCATCCGTAACCGGTGAAGGCGTCTTGTCGTAACCCTGCACTATCATACCCTGTTGCAGGCAATAACGCGCCAGGGCGCTCATGCCAATGCCGCCGATACCGATGAAAAATATATTTTTTATGTTTTTCAGGTTCACCGGGCAGTTGCTTTAAGGGTTACAGAAAGGATTTCACGGGCAATGCGCTCATCGGCATCTGCAATGGCAAAGCTTTTCAGGTTTTGATGCATCACTTCGCGGGCTGCATGATCCTGCAGCAGGATGTGCAGCTTGTGCATTAAATCCTGCATCAGGTCGTTGTCTTTCGTCATGAGCGCAGCATTGTGAGCCACCAGCGCCTGCGCGTTGCTGGTCTGATGATCTTCGGCTGCAAAAGGATAAGGTACAAACAGCACCGGTTTGGCCACGATGCTCAGTTCGGCGATGGCCAGCGCGCCGGCACGGCTTACAATGGCATCGGCCGCCGCATAGGCATATTCCATCTGCCGGATAAAATCAAAAACCTTTACCGCCTCGCCAAAAGGGGCGGCGAGTGCCTGCGCGGTTTCAAAATAATCGCGGCCGGTTTGCCAGATTACCTGAATACCCATCGCTACCATTTCTTGCAGGTGTGCGCTTACCGCCTGGTTGATGGAGCGGGCGCCCAGGCTGCCACCCACAAAAAGCAGGGTTTGCTTTTGGGCATTCAGGCCCAGCCAGGCCTGCCCTGTTTCTCGGCTAAGGGTGCTTTGTGCAATGGTTTTGCGCACGGGGTTGCCGGTAAGCAAAATTTTCCCGGCCGGGAAGAAGCGCTCCATGTTTTCATAGGCCACGCAAATGCGTGTTGCCCTGCGGCCAAGCAGCTGGTTGCTTTTTCCCGCAAAAGAATTCTGTTCCTGAATAATAGTTGGAATGCCTTTGGCCTGTGCCGCACGCAATACCGGGAAGCTGGCATAACCGCCTACGCCCAGCACCGCATCCGGACGAAAATCGTGCAGGATTTTATGCGCCGCCCATTGGCTTTTCAAAAGCTTATAAGGCAGGGAAATATTTTTCAGCAGGTGGCTGCGGTTGAAGCCGGCAATATCCAGTCCTATGATTTGAAACCCTTCCTGCGGCACTTTTTCCATTTCCATCCTGCCTTTGGCGCCCACAAACAAAAGTTTCGTGCCGGGTTGCAGCCGCTGCAGGGCATGCCCCACCGCCACGGCGGGGAAGATATGCCCGCCAGTGCCGCCACCGGCTATGATGATTCGTGCGCTCATGGATGGGAAGGAATCAAAGTACAGGTTCCAGGGTTTCTTTTTTTGTTTTTCTTGTAGTGGGTACGGGCTGGCGCAGGGCTTCGATGGCAATCTTTTCCTGCGCTTCCTCTGTTTCCGGGATAGCCGGTGCTGTAGCTGACTGCTCCATCAGCTGCTTTGTTTTCTTCTTGGTGCCTTCCATTTCATCCACATACCGGCTCACGCTCAGGATAATGCCGAGCGCAATACTGGTGAACCAGATAGACGAACCGCCCATGCTGATCATTGGCAGCGTCAGGCCGGTTACGGGCACCAGGTGCACATTCACAGCCATGTTGAGCATGGCCTGAAACACCAGGGTAATACTGAGGCCCACCGCCAGGAATGCGCCAAACGCATAAGGGCAGCGGCGGAAAATCAGGATGGACCGCCAGAGAAAAAGCAGGTACAAAAACATCAGCACAAAACCGCCAATCAGGCCGTACTCTTCCACAATGCTGGCAAAGATAAAATCGCTGTAGGCTTCCGGCAAGGTGTCGCGTTGCAGACTTTTACCCGGGCCCAGGCCGGTGAGGCCGCCATTGGCAATAGCAATCTTGGCCTGCGTTACCTGAAACTTATCATCGTCGGCTGCGGCGTAGGTGGCATTCTTTTTACTGGCCGGCTCTTCCTTCTGGATAAAAGTTTCTATCCGTTTTTCCCAGGTGGCGGCCCGGCCCCAGCCGGTGAGTTTGGAAAGGCCAAAGATCAGCGCCATGGCAAGGATGCCTGCCACACCCAATAGGGCAATGTGTTTCAGCTGCACCCGGCCTACAAAAAACAGCAGCGAGCAGGTAGCCATCAGCATCAGGGCGGTACTGAGGTTGGCCGGTGCAATCAATACGCACACCATACCTACGGGGGCCAGTACCGGCAAAAATCCTTTTTTAAAATCCTGAATCACTTCCTGCCGCAGGCTTAGCAGGCGGGCCAGGTACATGAACAGCGCCAGCTTGGCAAAATCGGAGCTTTGGAAGGTCAGGTTGATGACCGGCAGGCGCACCCAGCGGGAACCGCCATTGAGGTTGGCGCCAAAGAACAGGGTATAAACCAGCAGCGGAATGCTGATCATATATAGGATCACGCTCAGCTTCGCGAACTTGGTATAGTTTATCTTATGTACCCAATACATGACCATCCAGCCAAAGCCCAAAAAAGTCAGCTGTTTTACCAGGTAGTGGGTGGCATCCTTATCCATTTTATAAGCAAGGGTACGCGTGGTGCTAAACACCGCCACCAGACTGATAATGCTCAGTATGATGATGACGCTCCAGATAACTTTATCGCCTTTCAGCTTTTGATGCAACTGATTCATGAATCGGAATGAGAATTGGAAAGGGGTTAGGGGGCGGGGATTAGTTGTTAGTCGTTAGTCGTTAGTCGTTAGTCGTAAGGAGCCTGGCTAATACCTAATACCTAAAACCTGTTTAACTATAGATTACGTACGGCTTCTTTAAACTGACGGCCGCGGTCTTCATAATCCTGAAACAGGTCGAAGCTGGCGCAGCCCGGGCTCAGCAAAACAGTATCGCCGCTTGCTGCCAGTGCATAGGCGGCCTGCACGGCGTCTTTAGCGCTTCTTGTTTCAACAATCTGAGGCACCTTTCCCTCAAAAGCCTTCAGGATGGGTCCGTTTTCCTGGCCCAGGCACACGATGGCTTTTACCTTTTCGGTCACCAGGCTCATTAATTCTTCATAGTCGTTGCCCTTGTCCTGCCCGCCAAGGATCAGAATCGTTGGCTGGGTCATGCTTTCCAGGGCAAACCAGACACTGTTGATGTTGGTGGCCTTGCTGTCGTTGATGAAGCGGACGCCGCGGATGGTAGCTACTTCTTCCAGGCGGTGTTCCAGGGTTTCGAAAGTGGTGAAGACTTCGCGGATGGCAGATTTTCTAATGCCGGTGATGCGCGCGCTGATGCCTGCTGCCATGCTGTTGTATTGGTTGTGCTTGCCCTGAAGGCTCAGCTCGTCAATGGAAAAACGGTCGTTTTCACCGTTAAAGTTTAGCTCCAGATCATTGCCGTTTACCCGGGCGCCTTCGCCGCCGGGCAGTTTCGTTTCGTCGTTCATGGTGAAAAAGAGTTTATGGGCTTTTGAAGAATGTTGTTGCAGGTGTTGCTTGATAATGGGGTCGTCTGCATTGACCACAAAGAAATCCTGGTGTTCCTGGTTTTCCGTGACGCGGAATTTGCTTTTTATATAAAGATTCAGGTCGTATTGATAGCGGTCCAGATGGTCAGGGGTAATGTTGAGCAGTACCGCTATGTCCGGACGGAATTTCTTAATATCGTCCAGCTGGAAAGAGCTCAGCTCCAGTACGTACCAGTCATGGCGGGGCGCGGTAAGCAGGCGGGCGAAAGAATACCCGATGTTGCCGCCCATGGCTACGTTCAGGCCGCCTTTTTTCAACAACTGATAGGTCAGCTTGGTAGTAGTGCTTTTGCCATTGCTGCCGGTGATGGCCACGATGCGGCTGTCGCCTTTGTACTGGTACGCAAATTCTATTTCGCCGCAGATGCACTTGCCGGCTTCACGGGCCAGGCGCACGGCATCCGCCTTTTCGCTGATGCCGGGGCTTTTTACAATACAGTCGGCATCCAGAATGCGGCTAAACGTGTGGCTGCCTTCTTCAAAGTCCACGCCCGCTTTGGTCAGTTCCGAGCGGTAGTGATCCTTGATTCTGCCACCATCGCTCACAAACACCTGCCACCCCGCGGCCTGACCCAGCAATGCTGCGCCCACGCCGCTTTCGCCGCCGCCCAGTACTACCAGTTTTTTTGTGCTTGCTTCCATAATTATTGCAGTTTCAGGGTTGCGATGCTCAGGACCGCCAGCATGATGCCGATGATCCAGAAACGGGTTACGATTTTACTTTCGTGATAGCCCAGCTTTTGGTAATGGTGGTGCAGGGGGGCCATCAGCAGGATGCGCCGGCCTTCCCCGTATTTTTTCTTGGTTCTTTTGAAATAAGCTACCTGCAGCATCACGCTTACATTTTCCACCAGGAAGATGCCGCAGATAATAGGTATCAACAGCTCTTTGCGCACAATCACGGCCAGGGAAGCAATGATGCCGCCCAGTGCCAGGCTGCCGGTATCGCCCATAAATACCTGGGCAGGATAGGCGTTGTACCAGAGGAAGCCCACACAGGCTCCTACAAAGGCGCCAATGAAAATACTAAGCTCGCCCAGGTTAGGAATATGCATGATGTCCAGGTAATCGGCAAAAATGTAGTTGCCGCTTACATAGGCAAAAACACCCAGGCAGGTGCCGGCAATGGCACTGGCGCCGGTAGCCAGTCCGTCTATGCCATCCGTCAGGTTGGCGCCATTGCTGACGGCTATAATAATAAATGTGACGAACAGGATGTAAAGCAGCGGGGTAGTCCAGTTCAGGTTGTCTTCGCCCATAAAAGCAGCGATGCGCGCAAAGCTCAGCTCATGCGTTTTTACGAAAGGAACCGTTGTGACGGCGCCCTGTACCAGCACATACTGCCGCATGTCGCCGTTTTCATCGCGCCGCTCAAAAGGCCCCTTCGCCAGATGCTCGGTTTGGTCGTACAGCGCTTTGTGGCCATGGCTTACTTCCCGGGTAATGAGCACATGCTGGTTGTAATACATGGTAGCGCCTACGATGACGCCCAGGCCCAGCTGCCCCACTATCTTGAACCTGCCTGCGAGGCCTTCCTTGTTTTTACGGAATACCTTGATGTAATCGTCCACAAAGCCGATAATACCCAGCCAGATGGTAGAGGTCAGCATCAGCAGGATATACACATTCCCAATCCGTGCAAACAGCAGGGTAGGTATCAGGATGGCTGCCAGAATAATGAGGCCTCCCATGGTGGGCGTACCTCTTTTCTTGTCTTCACCGGCCAGGCCCAGGTCGCGAACTACTTCACCAATCTGTTTGCGCTGCAGGAAATAAATCAGGCGCTTGCCAAAAATCAGGGTAATGACAAGGCTCAGGATAATAGCCAGCGCGGTGCGGAAGGTGATATAGTAAAATACCCCCGCGCCAAACAGGCCGAAATGCTCGCGTAGATATGTGAACAGGTAGTAAAGCAAGAGTAGGTTGTTGGTTGGTTAGTTTGAATTGGTTTTTGGAATTTGGCTTTTAAGTTTTCAGCTCTTTTTTGCGCTTCCTCATCTGTTCATTTCTTCAAAGAATCCCGCAAGCACCTTGCGGTCATCAAAGTCGTAGCGCTTGCCGGCAATTTCCTGGTAGGCTTCATGGCCTTTGCCGGCAATCAGAATAATGTCGTTGGGCTGGGCCAGGGCCACGGCTGTTTTAATGGCTTCACGGCGGTCTGTAATGCGGAGGCTTTTACGGCGCTGCGCCAGGCTGAGGCCGGCTTCCATATCGTTTAAAATATCTTCGGGTTGCTCGCTGCGCGGATTGTCTGCGGTTAGGATAGCGCGGTTGCTGTGCTCGCAGGCCACTTGTGCCATGATGGGGCGCTTGGCTTTGTCGCGGTCGCCGCCACAGCCCACTACGGTAATGAGCTGCTGTCCTTCTTTGCGCAGCTGATTGATGGTGGCCACCACGTTGATGAGCGCATCGGGCGTGTGTGCGTAATCCACAATACCCAGTATTTTGTCTGCCGGGCTCATAAAAGTTTCAAAGCGGCCGGGCGCGCCCAGCAGGTTGCTCAGCGCTGCCAGTACTTCGGTTTTATCCTGCTCCAGCAGCAGGGCGGTGCCATACACAGCCAGCAGGTTGTAGGCGTTGAAAATGCCTACAAGGCGGCAGTGTACTTCCAGGCCGTTGATGTCCAGCACCAGGCCGGTCAGGTTGTTTTCCAGCACGCGGCCTTTAAAGGTGGCGGGGCTGCGTAGCGAATAGGTGGCTACCTGCGCAGGGGTATTTTGCAGCATCACGCCACCGCGCTTGTCATCAATATTGGTCAGGGCAAAAGCAGTGGCCGGCAGGCCGTCAAAAAAAGATTTTTTTACCCGGATGTACTCGTCGAATGTCTGGTGATAATCCAGGTGATCGTGGGTAATGTTGGTGAAGATGCCGCCGGCAAACTGAATACCGCCAATGCGTTTCTGGTGCACGGCGTGGCTGCTTACTTCCATGAACACATGCGTGCAGCCGGCGGCCTGCATTCTGGAAAGCAGGTTTTGCAGCGAGGCCGCATCGGGCGTGGTATGGGTGGCGGCTTCTTCGGCATCGCCAATAAAATTAGAAACCGTGGAAATCAGCCCGCACCGGTGTCCCAGACTAGTGAACAGGCGGTAAAGCAGGGTGGCGGTGGTGGTTTTGCCATTGGTGCCGGTAACGCCGGTTACCTGCATGTGGCGCGAAGGGTGGTTGTAAAAGACAGCGGCAGCAGGGCCCGCAGCCGCGGCGGCATCGGCCACTACAAGATAGGTGACGCCGGGGTTCAGGTTTTCGGGCAACGTTTCGCAAAGCACGGCCACGGCGCCTTTGGCAATTGCCGCATCTATAAAGGCATGGCCATCGCTTTGGGTGCCGCGCAGGGCCAGGAACAAAGCGCCGGGCACTACCGTTCTGGAATCCAGGCACACAGCGGTAACAGGCACGGCGGCAGGACCGGTGACTTGCAACGGCGATACCTCGGCTACTATGTGCGACAGTTGGGTCATTTTTTCTAGCTTAAATACAGATCAATAAATTGTCCTTTGGCGGGCTGCTGTCCCGGCGCTATGGATTGCGATTTAATGCGCCCCTTGCCATTCACTCTTACCTTCAAACCGGCACGTTCCAGCAAATACACCGCATCGCGCAGGTTCATATTGGTTACATCCGGCACCTGACCTTCGTATACGGGCGCTTTGGCTACTGCCACGGTGCGGTGGGTGGTATCTGCCTGCAGGCTGGCCATATAGCCGCCATCCACCGTGCCGCCGGCACGGATGCCCAGTTGTTGCAGCAGCGTATTGTAAAGCGCGCCGGGCGCTTTTTCGCCCGATATCGCCTTTTTGTTGACGCGCGCAAAGCTGTCCAGCGGGCCGGTCCAGGTACCCAGGCCACCGGAAAAAATCCGGTCGGCAATCATGCGGAATACCGGCGCCGCCAGCGAGCCACCGTAGATGGTGCCGCCGCCCGGCTTGGTACGCACCATCACCATGATGGTGTATTTGGGCGCTTCGCTGGGGAAGTAGCCAACAAAAGAACCCTGGTATACCCGGTCTTTGTAGCCATACCAGCGGCCGTTAATCATGTCTGCCACCTGCGCGGTGCCTGTTTTGCCGCTGATGTTATAAAAAGGAGAGGCAATGGATTTGCCCGTGCCGGAAACCACCACTTCGCGGGTGCATAATTTAAGCTGTGCAATAACATTGGAATCGCCCAGTGTTTTCAGCACTTTGGGTTCGATGGTTTTTACCACCCGGCCGTTTTCCTTGATGGCGCTGATGAGGTAAGGGCGCATCAGCTTGCCGTCATTAGCCACGGCATTGTAAAGCATGCAGGTGCGCATGGGGGTAATGAGTACGCCATAGCCGGTAGCCATCCAGGGCAGGGTGGCAGCGGTTTTCCAGTGCTTGGTGCCGGGCTTGATAACGCTGGGCGCTGTTTCGCCGTTCAGGTCAATGCCGGTTTTTATATCCACACCCATTTCTTCCAGGTGCTTCATGTATTTCTCCGGGTCTTTGGCGTAGTGCTCATAGGCCAGCTTGCCCATGGCTACGTTGGAAGAATGGGCAAAGGCTTCGCGGATGGGCATCACGCCCAGGCCATGGTGTGAATCGTGCATCACCCGGGTGGGGAAGGCATGCGCGCCGCCTTCGCAGTTTACATTGTTGTTTACATTGATGTAGCCGTCTGAAAGCAAAGCATACAGCGTGGTAAGTTTAAAGGTGGAACCGGGTTCGGCACGGGTCAGCGCGTAGTTGTAATCCTCCGCATAGCTGCCATCTTTTTGCCGGCCCAGGTTTACCAGTCCTTTTATTTTGCCCGTGCTTACCTCCATGACAATGGCGGTGCCATTCAGGCACTCGTATTTCTGCAGGTAAGACATCAGTGCATCCTGGGCCACGGTTTGTATGGAAAGATCCAGCGTGGTCACGACATCGCGGCCATTGCGGGGTTCTATTTCGGTACCTTCCACGGGCATCATCACGCCACCGGTCATTTTTTGCAGGATGCGGCTGCCTTTCTGCCCGCTCAGCACACTGTCATAACGGCTTTCCAGGCCCACCATCTGCGCATGCTCGCGGTACAGGCCAATGGTACGATAAGCCAGCATGCCGTAGGGATTCACCCGCTTGATGCGGCTTTCGGCGATAAAGCCACCACGGCGGCGGCCTTTATTAAACAGCGGCAGCTCGCGCAGCGCCTGAAACTGATCATAGGCAATGCTGCGGCCCAGGCGGAAGTAACGCTTCTTTTGGTTGTGCACCTCCGTCAGCTTCTTTTTATAGCCTGCGGCGCTTTCCTTGCCCAGGATGCCGGCTATGCCTTTGCTAAGGGTATCTATGTATTTATTAAAGGTGTCTTTGGGAACGATGCTTAAATCCAGGAACACGTCGAATTCCGGGATGGAAGCGCACAGCATGTGGCCGTCTTCTGTAAGAATGCTGCCCCGTTCTGCAGAAAGCGTATCGGCGCGCAGGTGCAGGTCGCGGGCAATGGCACGCAGTTCTTTACCCTCTCTTGCCTGAATGTCTGCCGCCTTCCAGAGAATCAGCAGGCCAAACAGGCAAATGGCGGTAAACGTTACGTAAACGCGGAACCGTATGTCTTTCTTCACGTTTTTCACTCGACGTTTCTTTTTGTGGTGTCAGCTATTATTTGATAAGCAGGCAGGCGCAGGGGGTGCAGGCCCACGCTGGCGCCGCGCTGCAGGATGTCTTTTTCCGTACCGGCGTTTATCAGCTTGCTTTTGATGTCCATATGGCGCCAGCGCAATTCTTTCAGGATTACATTTTGCTGGTTCAGCTCTTTTTGTACCTGCACGGCGTGGTTGCTGTTGCTGATGTAAAGCATGACCAGCACCGCCACATACAGCAGGAAAGGCACGTTGTTCACGATGCCTTTGTAGCTGATTTGCTCCAGGGCGCGCTGCCAGTCCTTGCGGCTGCGGCGCGTGGGCGCAGGGGCACCGGAAGCAGTATGTGCTGTACTTTCACTCATAATTTCTGTGCAAGACGCAGGCGCGCGCTGCGGGCTCTGGGGTTTTGGCTGATTTCTATTTCGGTGGGTTCTATGGGTTTGGGGGTCAGTATCTCAAAAACCTTTTCTTTTTTCTGTGGCAACAGGGCCTGTGCCGGATCCAATTCTGAATCTGAAGCATGGGTGCCTTTCATAAATTGCTTTACGAGGCGGTCTTCCAGGGAGTGGAAAGAAATAACGCTCAGGCGGCCACCCGGCAGCAGGCAGCGGGGCGTTTGTTCCAGAAATGCTTCCAGTACCGCCAGTTCTTCATTTACCTCTATGCGCAGTGCCTGAAACAGCTGGGCCAGGTAGCGGTTGGGATTGCCTTTAATGACCGGGGCGATGAGTGCCTTTAAATGGCCGGTGCCGCGCAGGGGCGCGTGGTTTCTTTCAGATACGATATGGCGGGCCAGCTGGCGGGCGTTGCGCACCTCGCCGTAGGCGCTGAAGATGTGCAGAAGTTGCGCTTCGGTATAAGACTGGAGCACCGAAAGGGCTGTTTTTTCCAGCCGGGTATCCATACGCATGTCCAGCGGGCCTTCGCCGCGAATGGAAAAGCCGCGTTCGGGCGTATCAAACTGCCAGGAAGAAACGCCAAGGTCGGCCAGGATGCCATCCACCTGCGGAACGCCATGCAGGCGTAAAAAGCGGGAGAGATAGCGGAAGTTTTCGGGAATCCGGATCAGGCGGGCATCTTCCGGCGCATTGCGCCAGGCGTCTTTATCATGGTCAAAGGCCAGCAGTTTGCCTTTGGTGCCCAGCCGGCTCAGGATTTCACGGCTGTGGCCGCCGCCGCCAAAAGTGGCATCCACATACGTTCCTTCCGGGCGGATGTTCAGCCCGTCTACTGCTTCCTGCAGCAGCACGGTAGTGTGGTAAAAAGTGCTATCAGCCATGCAGACCTCCGCTTAAAGGGTTGATAAAAGTGCCGCCGGCTACCTCGGCAGCCAGGTCGCTAAAGCTGTCTGCGTTCTGGTTGATGTAATTATAGTAGGTTTCTTTGTCCCATATTTCCACTTTATTGCCCTGGCAGCTAAAAACAATTTCTTTTTTAATGCCGGCGTATTCCTGAAGGTTTTTAGGCAGCAGCACCCGGTCGGCGCTGTCTGTTTCCACATAATTGGCACCATTGAGGAACAGACGCTTAAACTCACGGACCTTTGGGTTAAAGTCGTTCAGGGAGCTGATTTGCGCGCTCAGGGCATCCCATACGGCAACAGGGTAAAGTACCAGGCAGTTTTCGAACCCGCGGTTTACGACAAAGCGGCTTTCGGCACCTTCGGGCAGCTGCTTACGGAAGCCGGAAGGCAGCAAAAACCTGCCTTTGGCATCGATGGCAACTTCATATTCCCCGAGAAATGTGCGCATGGGTTAAGGATGGAAAATTGGACTGGAAACACACAAAGAAACACGTTTTCCCACTTTTTCACACTCTGATTGCGCAAATTATTTTTACACATGTTACTAACAGGCTGAAATCCTTGACTGGCAATGATATTATTAATTTGTTATTGGTAACAAAACGTCCTTTTGTGGAAAAGTGTGAATAACAGCCCTCGGGCTGTTAACAAGCCGGTGCGCGTGACAGGAAATTTACCTTTCATGAGGATGTGGCTAGTGAAAAACGCCTTTTATATGAAGATATTCCGGCGCCCGTGCTTTTAATAAATGTTAATGCTAATTAAATAACCCTTTATTCTTTAACAGAAAAAAGCAGCCTGCAGACCTTAAAAATAGTATTTTTGCCAGCCCTTATGCACACTCCGGCCCGCCGACTTTCTCTTCTTTCGCTGGTGCTTTTGCTTTTCATAACTGCCTGCAGTCCATATGAAAAGGTCCTAAAGAGCAATGACGTGAATTTCAAGCTTACCAAAGCCAATGAATATTATGATCAAAAGAAATGGACACGGGCCAACGAACTGTACCGTAGCATAGCGCCGGTATTGAAAGGCACGCGCAACTACGAGCCGCTTTATCTGCGATACGCGTATACCTTCTATTATATGAAGCAATACATGGAATCGGCGTATCATTTTAAGAATTTTACCGATTTCTTTCCTGCCAGCAAAGACGCCGAAGAGGCGGAATTCATGCACGCGGTGAGCCTCTATAAAGATTCGCCCAAGGCCAGCCTGGAACAGGCCACCACCATCAAGGCCATCGGTGCGCTGCAAACCTTCCTGAACATGCACCCTTCCAGTGCCCGGGCGGCAGAAGCCACGCAGTACCTGCAGGCAGCGCGTGAAAAGCTGGAGAAAAAAGAAGCCGGCGTGGCCAGGCTTTATTACAACCTGCGTCAATATAAAGCCGCTGCTTTTTACTTCCGCCAGGTGCAGGAAGAATACCCGCTTTCGGCCAATGCGGATTATTATCAATTTATGGTCGTGAAATCTTTGTATTTTTACGCCCAGGCCAGTGTGGAAAGCAAGCAGGCAGAACGGTATGCAGATGTATCTGCGGCTTATAATGATTTAAAGGACATTTTCCCGAAATCTGCCTTAATTGGCGAAGCCGCCCATTATGCCACGCTGGCGCAAAATCAACTTCAAAATAAATAAGCAATCTATAAATGAGCCTCAACAAGCGCACTCTTGCAATTAGCCCCATGGCAGAAACCCGCGACGTTATTGCCCTGAAAAACAAAACCGGCAATCTCTACGAATCCATTGTGGTTACTGCCCGTCGCGCCAATCAGATCTCTGTGAAAATGAAAGAAGAGCTGCAACGCAAGCTCGAAGAATATTCCATGCACATCACCGACAATATGGAAGAAGTGCAGGAAAACAAAGAGCAAACCGAACTCTCGCGCATGTTTGAGCGCCTGCCCAACGCTGCTTTGCAGGCTACCTCAGAATTTATGAACGACGAGATTTACTACCGCAAGAAAGACCAATAAGCTGCTGCCTGCAGGTATCCGCCGCAAGGAGGCCCCTGGCACAATCTGTTTTGATACGGTAACCAACCTGTGAATCTATGGACGCAGGCAGCTTTAGGGCTGCCTGCTTTGTTTCCGGCAATTCTTTTTTTTATGAGCTATCAGCATCTTTTTTTTGACCTGGACCATACGCTTTGGGATTTTGAAGCCAACAGCCGCGCGGTGTGGGAAGTTTTATATCAGGAATTTCAGCTGGCGCAAAAACTGGATCCCGACTTTGCGCGGTTCTACAGCAGGTACCAGCACTTCAACGATTTGCTTTGGGAGCGTTTCCGGCAGGGGGCCATTTCCCGCGAGGAGCTTCGCTGGAAGCGGGTGTACCTGACCCTGCTGGAATACCGGCAACCGGATGATAAGCTGTCCCGGGCATTGGGGGAAGCTTACCTGGACCTGCTGCCCCGCCAACAAAAACTAATGGATGGCGCCCTGGAAGTACTGCAGTTTTGCAAAGAACGCTACGAGCTGCACCTCATTACCAATGGCTTTGAAACCACCCAGTGGCAAAAGCTGAAAAGCAGCGGCATCGATCACTTTTTCGGGGAAGTTTTTACCTCTGAGCGCTGCAGCCGGCCCAAGCCGCACCGCGATATATTTGACTTTGCGCTTAAAACCTGCAATACCTGTTGCGAAAAAAGCCTGATGATTGGCGATGCTCTGGATGCCGATATCCTGGGCGCGCTCCAGGCCGGCTGGCACGCGGTGTATTATAACCCGGAGCAAAAAGTCCACTCCGAGCAGCCTACTTATGAAATCATGCACCTGAGAGAGCTGATGACCATATTGGAAAAGGAATAATAGAAATTCGGGATTCAAATTCTAAATTCCAAATTCCAAAAAACAAAAACCAAATTGTAGAAAACGCTTTCCTTCATTGGCTAATTAGCTCATTGGCTAATTCTCACATTCCGCATATTCCCACATTCCCACATTCCCACATTCCCACATTCCCACATTCCCACATTCCCACATTCCCACATTCTCCTTACTTCACCAGCAGCTCCGTCACCACTTCTTCCTCGAAATAGTCATTGATGAGCTTACTAAAATTGGCTTTGCCTAGGTTCAGCTCGTGTTTCAGCGGCGCCACATCGGTATAAATGGTCAGCTTTTTATCGTAAAGCCTGATGTCGCGGGTATAGCGGGCAATGGTTTTGCCCACTATGGTTTCCCATTCTTTGCGCAGGCGCAATTCCACCACCTTGGGTTTCCATTTAGAGCGTTCTAAGAATAAAGAAAGCGCTTCGCCTACAGAATACTGAGCCATAACCTGCCTGATTAAGGAATAAAGTTAAGCATTGCCGATTAATTGAAGTCCTGTGGCAAAATTCAAATAAATGTTCGTACTTTTGCCCGCTATTATAACATAAAGACATCAACTAATTCTCCAAACAACGCTGATTCATGTCTCATTTTACTGCTGAAGCCAAGAAAAATCTTTTCGCTACCTACGGTGGCAACGAAAAAAACACCGGCAGCACCGAAGCGCAAATCGCTATGCTCACCGAGCGCATCAACCACATCGCCCAACACATGAAGACCAATAAAAAGGACTTCAGCAGCAACCGTGGCCTGCTCCGCATGGTTGGTCAGCGCCGCTCTATGCTGCAATACCTGAGCCGCACCAACCTTACCAGCTACCGCTCCCTGATTGAAAAACTGGGTCTGCGTAAATAAGCCTGTATGTATCTTCTTAACTATTCCCAACTCACTTACGGTTGGGAATAGTTGTATTTAACCATGGCGCCGCAATGACTGCAGGCGCTTTTAAAGCTGAAATAATATTATGAACCTAACTCCCACTTCGGTGTCCTTCCAGCTGGAAGACGGCCGCGAAGTAACCATCGAGACGGGCAAGCTGGCCCGTCAGGCGGATGGCGCCGTTACCGTGCGCCTGGGCAATGCCGTGCTGCTCGCTACCGTGGTAGCCTCGCAGGAGCCCCGCCCCGGCCAATCCTTCTTTCCCCTTACTGTTGACTACCAGGAAAAATTTGCCTCCGCCGGCCGCATCCCCGGTTCTTTCTTTAAGCGCGAAGGCCGCCTCTCCGATTACGAGGTGCTTATTTCCCGCCTTATAGACCGCGCCCTGCGCCCCCTGTTTCCCGAAGATTATTTCTGCGATGTGCAGGTAATCGTGAACCTGATTTCCAGCGACCCCGAAGTGGCGCCCGACGCCCTGGCCTGCCTGGCTGCTTCTGCCGCCCTGGCCGTGAGCGATGTGCCCGTTCAGGAAATTATTTCCGAAGTGCGCGTAGCCCGCATCAATGGCGAATTTAAAATCAATCCTACCCGCAGCCAGATGGCAGAAGCGGATATGGATTTCATTATTGCCGCTACCGATAAAAACATCATGATGGTGGAAGGCGAGGCCAAAGAGTGCAATGAGGAAGATGTGGTGAAAGCTATTGAGAAAGCCCACGAAGCCATAAAAATTCAGGTACGCGCCCAGCAGGAACTGCGCGAAAAAGTAGGCAGCCCCGCCAAGCGCGAAGTAGCCGCCGTACCGGTAAACGAAGAGCTGAAAGCAAAGGTGGAAGCTTTTGCCGGCCAGCAAATGAAAGCATTGAGTGCTTCCAGCCAGCCCAAGCACGACCGCCGCAACGCTTACCAAAGCATCGTGGATGGTTTGAAAGCAGAGCTGTTCCCGGTATCAGAAACCGGCGAGCAGGAAGTAGATGCCGAAACCTGGAGCGCCGCCAAGCGCTACCTCGAAGACTTGCAGTACCACACGGTGCGCAACATGATCCTGGACGAAAACCGCCGCCTGGACGGCCGCAATACCGAAACGGTGCGCCCGCTGGCCATGGAAGTGGATTACTTGCCCGGCCCGCACGGCTCGGCTCTGTTTACCCGCGGTGAAACCCAAAGCCTTACCACGGTTACCCTGGGTACCGCGGATGACGAGCTGCTGATTGAAACTGCCGGTACTTCCGACTATACCAACTTCATTCTCCATTATAACTTCCCGCCGTTTTCTACCGGCGAAACCAAACCCATGCGCGGCCCCGGCCGCCGCGAGGTAGGCCACGGCAACCTGGCCAAGCGCTCGCTGGCGCAAATGATGCCCGGTAAGGATTATCCTTACACCGTGCGCATCGTGAGCGACATCCTGGAAAGCAACGGTTCTTCTTCCATGGCTACTGTTTGCGCCGGTTCCCTGGCGCTGATGGATGCCGGCGTGCCGTTCAAAAAGCACGTAGGCGGTGTGGCCATGGGCCTTATTTCCCGTCCTTCAGATGGTAAATGGGCGGTGCTTACAGACATCCTGGGCGATGAAGATCACCTCGGCGACATGGACTTTAAAGTTACCGGCACCCGCGATGGCATCTGCGCTATTCAGATGGACATCAAAGTGGACGGACTGAGCATGGACGTGATGCGCCAGGCACTGGCACAGGCCAACCGCGGCCGCCTGCACATCCTGGATGCCATGTACAACTGCATCAGCGAGCCCCGCGCCGATCTGAAGCCACATGCACCCCGTGTAGAGCAAATCATTATTGACGCCGAATACATTGGCGCCATTATTGGCCCCGGCGGTAAAATCATTCAGGAAATCCAGCGCGAAACCGGTACCACTATTTCTGTGGACGAAGCCGATCACAAGGGTTACGTGAAGATTTTCTCCAGCAACAAAGAAGGTATTGATAAAGCCACCAAGTGGATCAAAGGCATCGTAGCCGTGCCCGAAGTAGGCGAGGAGTACGAAGGTGTGGTAAAAGACATCAAGCCTTTCGGCGCCTTTGTGGAATTCATGCCTGGCAAGCAAGGTTTGCTGCACATCAGCGAAGTAAGCTGGAAGCGCCTGGAAACGCTGGAAGGCGTGCTGAACATTGGCGACAAGGTAAAAATTAAGCTGGTAGGCACCGACCCCAAGAGCGGTAAGCTGCGCCTGAGCCGCAAGGTATTGATGCCGAAGCCGGAAGGCTATGTAGAGCGCGAGGCCGGCGACCGTCCTGAAAGAGGCGGAGACCGCAACGGTGGTGGCCGCGACCGTGGCGACCGTCCGCGTGGCGAAGGTCGTGAGCGCCGCAACAACCGCGAGGCAGGTAGTGGAAATGAGGGTGAGCGCCATGGCGGCCACCGCGAACGCCGCGAGGGTGGAGGCAACTTCAATGAAGACCGTTCACGCCGCAACGAAGGCAGCGAGCAACCGCAGCCCACCGCGCACAACCAGCCGCAGCCGCAGGCAGATAACAACCGGATGGGCAACGAAGGCCAGCAGCCTGCCAACAATCCTACGTATCATGCAGATGATGATGCCGATTTGCGCCTCTGATTCTTTTATTGAAATGATATAGAAAAGCCGTCCGTATGGGCGGCTTTTTTTATGCCAAAAGGTTTGGTCAAAGACTGTTAGCGCGCGGTGGGCGGGCCTTAGTTTATAGACAGAAAGGGTGTCACCAGGGTGGTGAAGCAGTAAAATTTGAAGATTTGAGGATTTGAAAGTTTGGAAATTTGAAGATGGGGGAATTTGGTTTTTGGAATTTGGATTTTTTTCTTCCATCCTTCCATCCCTAAAACCCCTGGCATTATTCTTATGCCCCTGTATTTACGCTTTAGGCTCTTTCTTATGAGGCAACTTTCCTTTGTCGTTTTTGTTGGCTTGTCCCTGTTTCTCTCTTCCTGCTACAGCATGCGCAAAAGCAACGGTGGCGGGCAAATTGGCGACATCCCGGCGCGTACCATCAACCCGGCAGACATTGCCCTGCCGGCCGGCTACAAAATAGAACCGGTGGCCCGCGGGCTTACCTTTCCGGCTGCCGCCAACCTGGATGCAGCGGGCAATCTGTATGTAATTGAAGCCGGCTACAGCTATGGCGAGGTGTTTCGAAACCCAAAGCTGGTTCGCATAAACAGCGATGGCAGCCAGACTACTGTGCTGGAAGGCACCAACAACGGTCCCTGGAACTGCCTGGTGTTTCACGAGGGTTACTTTTATATTTCGGAAGGCGGCGAGCTGGAAGGCGGCCGCATCTTTCGCGTAAAGCCGGATGGCAGCGATAAAAAGATTTTGGTGGAAGGATTGCCCAGCCTGGGCGACCACCATACCGATAACCTGGTGGTAAAAGACGGTTACATTTATTTCGGACAGGGCACGGCCACCAACAGCGGGGTGGTGGGACCGGATAATTATAATTTCGGCTGGCTGAAACGCCACCCGGATTTTCACGACATTCCCTGCCGCGATATCACCCTGGTCGGCCAGAATTATATTTCCGAAAATCCGCTTACCGAAAATGAAAACGATGAAGCGGAAACAGGCGCTTACCTGCCTTTCGGCACGAAAAGCACAGCAGGGCAGGTTATTAAAGGCCGCGTGCCCTGTACAGGCGCGGTCATGCGCATTCCTTTAAACGGTGGCGCGCCCGAAGCAGTGGCCTGGGGCTTTCGCAATCCTTACGGCATGGCGCTGGCGCCCGATGGCCGTATTTACGTTTCCGAAAATGGTTACGACGACCGGGGCAGCCGTCCTGCCTGGGGCACCGGCGATGTGCTGTGGGAATTGAAACAAGATACCTGGTATGGCTGGCCCGACCATTCGGGCGGTAAGAAAATTGCCGGTTGGCATGTGCCGGGAAAGGGCAGTGTAAAGCCGGTGATTAAAGATTACCCCAATACGCCGCCAAAGCCGGTAGCGGTTTTTGGCGTGCACGCCTCCAGCAACGGCATGGATTTCTCTACCAGCGATGCGTTTGGCTATAAAGGTGAATTGTTTGTGGCAGAGTTTGGAGATATGGCCCCTACGGTGGGAAAGGTGCTGAACCCGGTAGGTTTTAAAGTGATTCGCGCCAATGTTGGCACCGGTGTGCTGGAAGACTTTGCGGTAAATAAAAGCCGGAAAAACGCGCCGGCCAGCAAGCTGAAAAAAGGCGGGTTGGAACGCCCGCTGTCTGTAAAATTCTCCCGCGACGGAAAGGCACTTTATATCGCCGACTTTGGCATTGTGAAGATGACCAAAAAAGGGCCGCAGCCACAGGAAGGTACCGGCGTGATTTGGAAAATAACCCGGCAGTAAAAAGAAAATTTTATGAACAAGAAACTTCAGTACCTGCTTTTAGCCTTTCTGGGTATTTTCCTGGCAGAAGCCTGTGCCATACGCAAGACAGAACCTTTTACCGGTGAAGTAGTAGCCCCTTCTGTATCTGCTACCGGAAAGACAGATAATGCCACCCATTTCAGCAATGAGAAAATAGCGCAGGGCCACAGGGTGTTTATGTCTTTTTGCTATAAATGCCATCCCAGCGGCGAATCCGGGTTAGGGCCGGAGGTGCTGGGCAAGCCGGGCTTTGCCATCCGCATGCAGGTACGCCACGGCTTTGGCGCCATGCCGGCATTTAAGAAAAACAGAATCAGCAAAGACGATCTGAACGCCCTGATTGCTTACATCAAAGCGCAGAAAAGAACGTAGCCAATTAGCTAATTGGCTAATTAGCCAATGAAGGAAGCGTTTGCTACTGTTTGGAATTTGGATTCCGGACTTTGGAATTTTTAGGGCCCCAACTCCTCAACCCAGCTCCGCTACCAGTCCGGCTACGAGCTTTGCCAGCCTGGGTGCGGCGGCATTAGCGGCAGCCAGCACTTCTTCGTGGGTAATGGTGTTTTCTTCTTCGCGGATGCCGATGTCGGTAACGATGCTGGCGCCAAAAACCTGCATGCCGCCATGAATGGCCACAATCACTTCCGGCACGGTGCTCATGCCCACTAAATCGCCACCGATGCGGTACAGCCATTCGTACTCGGCGCGGGTTTCAAAAGTTGGTCCCTGCAGGCCTATATACACGCCTTCCTGCACTTTTAAATCCTGGGCAGTCGCAATTTCCTTTGCTTTCGTAAGCAGCATCTTGCTGTAGGGTTCGCTCATATCCGGGAAGCGGGGCCCCAGGCGCTCGTCGTTTTGGCCGCGCAGCGGATGCTCCGGAAAAAGGTTGATGTGATCGCGGATCAGTACTATATCGCCAACGGAATAATTGCTGTTCATGGCGCCGGCGGCATTGCTGACGATTAAAGTTTCCACACCCAGCGCGCGCATCACGCGCACCGGAAAAGTAACCACGTCCATACCATAGCCTTCGTAATAATGAAAGCGGCCGGCCATCATCACAACGGGCACGCCACCGAGCAGGCCGAAAATCATTTGGCCTTTATGGCCGGCAACCGTCGAAACCGGGAAGTTGGGAATTTCTGTGTAGGGAATGGCAGCCGGCTGCTCAATTACTTCCGTAAGGCCGCCCAGGCCGCTGCCCAGGATAATGCCGACTTTGGGTTGTAGGGAAGATTTACTGCGCAGGAAAGCCGCGCTCTCCTGGATTTTGTCGTAGCGGTTTTGAGCCATGATGGCTGAGGTTGGGATTGAGAATGAGGAAGCGTAAAGTCTTTTAGTCTTTAGTCTTTTAGTCTTTTAGTCTTTGGTCTTTTGGTCTTTTAGTCTTTTAGTCTTTAGTCTTTTAGTCTTTATCCTTACTCATAAACCCTGACTAACGACTAACGACTAACGACTAATAACTAACTAATAGTAGCGTTGATGCCGCGGTCGATGAGGGCTTCGCACATGGGGCGCAGGGTTTCAAAAGAACCCTTCTTGACGCCGCATTTTCCTTTAAAATGGACCAGCAGCGCGCATTGTTCCGCCTGTACTTCGGTATGATCACAGATTTCCACCAGGCTGGTAATCACCCAGTCAAAAGTATTGACATCATCATTCCATAGAATTAAATCGTGCAGGCCGGTGGTTACCGCTACGTCTGTTACCGCTGCTTCATAAGCCACCGACTCCTCAAATGCATGTGCGTTCATAATATTGTTTCCTGATTGATGACCTTCAAAATTAAGATACCTATCCGAGATAGCGCATTTAAACAGACAATACCCGTATCATGTCCAGCAAATCGCGGGAAATGGGCGGCGGGCCGGATTTAATGGCCTGGGTAAAGGGTGTCCAAACCACCTGATCATCTTTTAATCCTGCCATCAATTGGTTTTTGCCTTCCAGCAGGGCCAGTACTGCCGAATGGCCCAGCCTGCTGGCCAGTACCCGGTCGGCGCAGGAAGGCGTGCCGCCACGCTGAATGTGTCCCAATACGCACAGGCGCGCGTCCAGTCTGGGCATGCGTTCTTTGATTTTGGCATGCAGCTCGGCGCCCCCGCCAAAGTCATCGCCTTCGGCCACCACAATAATGTGTACTGTTTTCTTGCGGTGCTCATCCAGGTGGATGCGGCACAGCACCTCTTCTATATCTGTAGTGATTTCCGGTATCAGGATGTCTTCGGCGCCGCAGGCAATGCCGCTGTTCAGCGCCAGGTAACCCGCATCGCGGCCCATCACTTCCACCACAAACAGCCGGTCGTGGGCTTCGGCGGTGTCGCGGATTTTATCAATGGCTTCGATGGCTGTATTCAGAGCGGTATCATAACCAATGGTGGCCGAGGTGCCGCTTAAATCCTTATCTATGGTGCCGGGCAGGCCAATGGCCGGGATGGGAAAAGCTTCGTTGAAGGCCACCCAGCCGCGAAAAGTGCCATCGCCGCCAATGAGCACCAGACCTTCGAGGCCGTGCTTTTGAATTTGTTCGAAGGCTTTTTGCCGTCCTGCCGCTTCGCGGAATTCCTGGCAGCGTGCGGTTTTGAGGATGGTGCCGCCCCGCTGAATAATGCCGCTTACGTCGGTGGCCTGCATGCGGTAGATGTCGCCTTCCAGCAATCCCTGGTAACCGCGGCGGATGCCGTAGGGTTCCAGGTTGTGGTAAACAGCGGTGCGCACCACGGCGCGGATGGCTGCATTCATGCCCGGCGCATCACCGCCAGAGGTCAGGACCCCGATTTTTTTCATAGCCATCAAAATTGAACGGAAAAAAGGGAAAAGAAAAATGAAAGCCTTTCAGGAAATGCATTTAAAGAGCGGAAGACAGGCTGGCTTTTGGGTGCAGGTGTTTGGAACTAACAGTATTGTTGAAAAGAAAACAAAGCGGCAATGGCGGCTAAAGGCTATTTTTGCCCCAATTCCCAAAATACAAACAGACTTATATGGCCATTGTTGATCTGGTGATGCCTAAGATGGGCGAAAGCATTATGGAAGCTACGATATTGAAGTGGCATAAGAAACCCGGCGACACGGTGAAGATGGATGAGACGGTGCTGGAAATTGCTACGGATAAGGTGGATAGCGAAGTGCCTTCTACGGCTGCCGGCACCATTTCTGAAATCCTTTTTAATGAAAATGATGTGGTGCCCGTAGGTACCGTCATTGCCCGTATCAACACAGTTGGCGAAAGCGCACAACCGGCGCCGGCCGCCTCATCCACCCCATCCGCCTCATCCACCCCAAGTCCGGAAGTAAACGCGCCGGCGGCGCAACAGGCCGCAGCAGCACCTGCGACTGCCGCAGCGCCTGCGCAGGGTACTACCAGCGGCAACCGTTTTTATTCGCCCCTGGTGTTGAACATTGCCGGCAAAGAAGGCATTGGCATGGCCGAGCTGGAAAATATTCCCGGCACCGGCGCCGAAGGACGGGTTTCCAAGAAGGATATCCTGAATTATGTAGCCAACAGGGGAAAAGCCCAGCCTCAGGCGCAGCCACAACCACAGGCTCAATCTCAATCTCAATCTCAGCCTTCATCTCAACCTCAACCCGCACCTGCCAATTACGGCAATTCGGAAATCGTTGAGATGGACCGCATGCGCAAGCTGATTGCCGACCACATGGTGCGCAGCAAGGCTACCAGCCCGCACGTTACCTCTTTTACCGAGTGCGACGTGACCAACATTGTGAAATGGCGCGAAAAAAACAAAAGTTCCTTTGAAAAGAAATACGGCGAGAAAATCACCTTCACGCCCATTTTCATTGAAGCCGTAGCTGCCTGCATCCGCAAGTTCCCGATGATCAACAGCAGTGTAGACGGAACCAATATCATCGTTAAGAAAGACATCAACATCGGTATGGCTGCAGCGCTGCCTTCCGGCAACCTGATAGTGCCGGTGATTAAAAATGCCGATACCAAGAACCTGATTGGCCTTAGCAAAGACGTGAACGCGATGGCGAACGCCGCGCGCGCCAACAAGCTGAAAGCAGACGATACGCAGGGCGGCACGTTTACCCTTACCAACGTAGGCACCTTCGGTTCGCTGATGGGTACGCCCATCATCAACCAGCCGCAGGTTGCCATCCTGGCTGTGGGCAGCATCAAGAAGCGCCCCATGGTGCTGGAAACCGAAGATGGCGACGTGATTGCCATCCGCCACATGATGTACCTGAGCCTTAGCTACGACCACCGTATTGTGGACGGCTCGCTGGGTGCTTCTTTCCTGACTGCTGTTGCCAACGAGCTGGAAGCTTTCGACAGCAGCCGGGAGGTGTAGCAGGCAATTGCAGGATGCCTGCAGTTACGAAAATTGAAATCAAGAAGAGTCCGCGCACTGCGCGGCCTCTTCTATTTATAGCAGGTTTTTCTACAAGAGGAATGGCTATTTATTGTAGCTGATGCGGTACACTACATTGGCATAATCGTCGCTCACCAGCAGCGAACCGTCTTTCTGTACCAGCACATCCACCGGCCGGCCCCAGGCATCACCGTTTTTCAGCCAGCCGGTGGCAAAAGGCTCAAAGCTCACCGCCTTATTACCTTCCAGTTTCACCAGCGATACCTGATAGCCAATGGGTTCGCTGCGGTTCCAGGAACCATGCTCCGCAATAAAAATCTGATTCTGATAACCGGCCGGGAACTGTTTGCCGGTATAAAAGCGCATGCCCAGCGCCGCGCCATGCGGATGCAGCTTTATTTCCGGCCCCACGTAATCGGCGCAGTTTTTCCCCTTACCAAATTCGGGGTCGAGGATGTCGCCGGCATGGCAGAAAGGGTAGCCAAAGTTGAGGCCGGGCACTGGCGCGCGGTTCAGTTCGTCGGCCGGCACATCGTCGCCCAGATTATCGCGGCCGTTTTCGGTAAACCAAAGTTCATTTGTTTGCGGGTGCCAGTCGAAGCCTACGGAGTTGCGAATGCCGCTTGCAAAGATTTCAAAACCGGTACCGTCCGGGTTCATGCGGTCTATGGTGGCGTAGCGCGGGTCTTTGGTGATGTTGTCGTCACAGATATTGCAGGGCGCGCCTATTTGCAAATACAATTTGCCATCCGGCCCAAAGGCCAGGTATTTCCAGCCATGGTGTTTATCGTGCGGCAGGGAGTCGTAAATAAGTACCGGCTTTCCCGGGGCAGACAGCTTGTTTTCAATGTCATCCAAACGATAGATTTTATCCACCTCTGCCATGTAGAGAGAGCCATTTTTAAAGGCAATGCCATTGGGATCATCCATGCCGCTGGCTACGGTATAACGTTGTTCTGCCACGCCGTCGCCATCTTTATCCACCAGGGCATAGACGTTGCCGGCATCGCGACTGCTGACAAACACGGTGCCGTTATCGCCAAGGGCCAGGGAGCGGGCATTTTTTACGCTGTCTGCAAAAATGGAAATAGAAAAGCCAGGCGGCAACTTTATATCGCCGAGGCGCGGATCGGGCGCTTTTTTAAGGGCTTTGTTTTTGCAGGAAGTGGCCGGAAGAGCCAGGGTAAAGAAAGCAAGCAGGAACAGGAGATATCGGCTCATGGGAAAGTTTTTCTGAGCAACGAATAAATTGTGCCGGCATTCCGCGCTGCTTTTATCTTTCCCAGTATTTCCTGAGCTTCTTCTGATACTTTTCTGCTACCGGAAAATAATCCATCTCGAAATAGCGGCTGCGAAAACGGTATTTCTTTTCGCCCCTGCCGGGAAAAAGAAAAGAAACCACATCGCCGTTGGCGGAAGACCCCAGCTGATAATCGGCCAGCGTTTTCAGCTTTGAATCGCATACAATAAGACCGGGCAGTTGCGTGCTGCCGGGGGTGGCATCGGCAACCAGGTAATCTTCCTGTGAACGGGCACCCAGGTAGGCAATGTAAAATTTACCGTCCAGCTGCGCAATGCGGCTGTCATCCACCTGACGGCCGGCAGTATCAAACACGCTGTTGTAACGGCCTGCCAACACGTCGCTCAGGGTAGTGTCCGGGAAGAAATATACCGGGCAGTAATCAAAATGATCTTTCCAGTCTGCCATCAGTTTTTCATTGAGCGTGGCAGCATCCTTACGCAATAAGGCTGCCCGGGCGGTATTGCCCTTTTCGTTCAGGAAAGCAATGGCCTTATGGCGGGTATTCAGTTTTATAAGAATGGCTTTGGGCGGGTAAATGTTTTCCTGCGCCAGGGCCACCGTTCCGGTAAAAAGCAGCAGGAGGACTGCGATTATTTTGCTCATTATACAAAAATAGCCAGCCTTTGTTTACAGGCTGGCTATTTTTATAAAAGCGGGCTTCTATGGCTTACATGCCGCCTGCCCTGAGGGCTTCGGGGCTCAGGCCGCTTATCAGGCGCTGACTTTGGCTTTGCACCTGTGCTTCCAGCTCTTTGGCGGTGGCGGTATCGCCGGCCATCTGCGCGCTTTGGCTTAAAGCATTCAGGAAGCTGATGTCCTGACGGGCATCGCGGGCCATGGCATCGCGGCCGTTTTGGTCCAGGCTCAAAATCCAGTTGATGTCGTCCAGGCAATTGCGCTGGATTTTCTTGGTCAGGGCCTTTGCCTTGTCCAGCGCGCCGGCATGGTAGTATGCCATGGTCATCAGCAGCCCGGTGTAGTCGTAAGGATAGGCATGTTCGGTGATGCCGTACATCACCTTATCCAGCAGCTGAATGGCTTCTGCCTTTCGGCCGGTGGCGCTCAGCTCATCGGCCATGCGGGCGGCATTCATGCGGTAGGCTACGAACATGTAGCGGTTTTTCTCGTCGAAGTAAACATCGTTGCGTTCGCCGCCGCCCCATTTATAAACATTCATAAAGAGGTTCAGGCTTTTCTTCATGTCGGTGAAGCCCATGTCCTGCGGCGAAGGTGGCGGTGTGGTGCTGTCGGGCGCCAGGCGGTAGGGTACCAGGCGGTACACCGTGCCTTCCAGCTTCAGGTAGTCGTTCAGGCCCTGATAGTTGTCGCCCAGTCCGCCGCCAAAATAGATAGGACGTTTCCAGCCCTGCTTGGCAATGCCGGCCACAATGTTCAGCGCAGCGATATCGTCTTTTACGAGCATGCGCTTGCCCACATTAAAGCGGATGCCGTCGGTGGTGGCGCGCGCCGAATCTTCAGGATTCAGCAGGCCGTTTTGCACCAGCTCGGCGCGGCTCAGGCCCTGCACGAAGAAGTTTTGCGTGGGGAAGTAATTCTGTCCTTCATCCTCTTCACTCATAGACGGCAGCTTGTTTTCTTTGCTGGTAATGAATTTCAGGATTTCTTCCAGCGGCACATAGGTATTGGCCGGGATGTCGGGCGCCTGCGGGTATTGCTGACGCGTAACAAGCTGCACCATGTTGCGGCGGTCGCCCAGGTAATCCTCGGGCTTCCATATCATGGGCACGGCATCTGCATCATTGATTTTATAATTCAGCTGATCGATGTACCAGTAAATGCCCAGCAGGCTCATGTTGATAACACGCACGTCTTTGCGGAAACCTTCCACTTCCTGAATGTACCAGACCGGGTAGGTATCGTTGTCGCCAAAAGTAAACAGGATGGCATTTGGCTCCAGGCTGCTCAGGGTGTTGTATGCAGTAGTGAGTGCCAGGGTTTTCTTGCTGCGATCATGATCATCCCAGTTTTCTTTTACCATGATGCCGGGTACCAGCAACAGGGCAATGGCGGTGCTGGCATACGCAGAGGCATCGCCTTTAATGGCCTTCCTGATCCATTCATTGAGCAGCAGGACGCCTAAGCCAATCCAGATGGCAAAAGCATAGGTGCTGCCCGCAAAGGCATAATCGCGTTCGCGGGGTTGCAGCGGCGTCATGTTCAGGTAAATGCCGATGGCGATGCCGGTAAAGAAAAACAGGGTCAGTACCACAATGCCATCCCGCCGGCGGCGGTTGAACTGGTACACCAGGCCCATGATACCAAGGATAAGTGGCAGGAAGTAGTATTCGTTGCGGGCGCCGTTGTTGCGGTAGCCGTCTGCCATCTTATCTATATCGCCGCGGCCCATGAATTTATCCACCGGTTTTATGCCGGAAATCCAGTTGCCGTTTTTGGGGTCGCCCTGACCTTCAAAATCGTTTTGGCGGCCGGCGTAGTTCCACATAAAGTAGCGCCACCACATCCAGTTCATCTGGTAGCCAAAGAAGAACTTCCAGTTGTCGGAAGCTGTCGGCTCCTCGCCCGCGCCAAGGTTCAGGTAGTTTTCATAGAAACTTACGTGCGACGGGTCGTTGCTGTCCCAAATCCGGCTAAAGAAATGCTCGTTTTCAAACACGTACTTCGGCTTTCTGCCCACTATCTCGTAATACCATTTGCCACCTTTTTTCACCGGCTGGTAAGAAGGGCCTTTGCTTTCAATAGCAATCAGCTTGTCAGTATAATAAGGGCCTTTCATCAAAGGCTGCTCGCCAAACTGCTCGCGCTGCACATAGCTCAGCAGGCTCATCATGTTGCTGGGGTCGGTCATGTCTATCGGCGTATCGGCTGTGCTGCGGATAACCGGCACCACATAAGACATAAAACCGAGCGTTACAAACAACAGGCAAATAGTACCCAGGTGGGCCAGGTAGCGGCCGGTGCGCCGGAAGTAGCGAATCAGGAGGAAAATGGCCAGGAACAGCAGCAGCATGAAGAAGATGGCGCCACTGTTCAGCGGCAGGTGCATGCTGTTTACAAACAGCAGGTCAAACTTGCTGGCAAGAATCGGGATACCCTGAATAACGCCGAATTGCACAAAGCCCAGGATGACGCAGCCAATGACAAATGCAGCCACTGTGCCGGTAGGGCTGGGTGTATAACGGCGGAAGTAATACACCATCGCAATGGTGGGGATGGTCAGCAGGTTCAGCAGGTGAATGCCGATGCTGAGGCCCATGAGGTACATGATAAGCACCAGCCAGCGGTCGGCATAGGGCCGGTCGGCAATGTGCTCCCATTTTAAAATAGCCCAGAAGGTAAGGGCTGTAAAGAAAGAAGATGTGGCATAGACTTCCGCTTCCACCGCGCTGAACCAGAAGGTATCAGAAAAGGTATATGCCAGACCGCCAACAAGCCCTGCGCCGATTATCAGCGCCGTCTGGTAGCGGGTAGGCGCTTCGTCTTTATCGGTAAGCAGCCTTTTTGCGAAATGGGTAATGGTCCAGAATAAAAACAGGATGGTGCCGCTGCTCATCAGCGCAGACCAGGCATTGATAAACTTGGTAGCGGTTTGCGGGTTGGGGCCCATCATGCCAAACAGGCGTTGCAGCATCATAAACAGCGGCGCGCCGGGCGAGTGGCCTACTTCCAGTTTATAGGCACAGGAAAGAAATTCACCACAGTCCCAAAACGAAACGGTGGGCTCCATAGTCAGGAGATAAACCAGTGTGGCGATACCAAAAATGATCCACCCGAAGAGGTTGTTTACTTTACGGAAATTCATGCAGAGAGAGGCTTTTTGCAGCCGACAAAAAAACGAAAAGAAACCGGGATAACCGAAAGGGGGTAAGTTTTGTGTACTTCTTGTGAAATGGAACACATTGGCCGTAAACGGAAATGCTGATAAGTGCTGCCGCCCTGTAGCCTTCAGGCCCTGTTTCACAGGCAGGCGGTTTTATTAAACCAGCAGGTGCTGCAAAGAAGGCAGTTGCTCGGAACGCAGCCGCGTGGCGAGGGTGATTTGGGGCAGGCGGCGCAGGCAGGAAAGAATATTTTCCAGCTGCCCGGTGGCCGTTACACCTTTCATCAGCCAGATATTATCCAGGTTTTTCAGCTCCGGAAGCAATCTTTTTTTACCGGATTTAATACCATAGAGTAAAAATTCGCCGCCGTTAAGCGGCAGCTGGTATTGGTACACCGGGAAGAAATAGCCGGGCGTGCGGCCGGCGCCTTTAATTTCCAGCTCCAGCAACATTTCAAAATCGGTATCAAACGTCTGGTTCAAAAGCCAGCAAAGCTGATAGCAGGGCAGGGCAGTAGCTATACCCAGCAGGGCAGCATCCAAAAAAAAATCTTCCAGCATGCCAGAAGTATCCAACAGCTCATGAGGAGGCATGGTACCAATTAAATAAATAAAAAGCAGCGCATATCTGGCTGCCGCTTCCATTCCTTCAAAAGTCGCACAACTTTGTTTATTTCGCAAGCACATTTCCTCATTTCCATGGAACTATTCATTGGCTTAGGCGTTTTGCTGCTGCTGGTTATTCTTTCTTTTGTGTCGGTGCAACAGGGCACGGTGGCGGTCATTACCGTGTTTGGAAAGTACAAGCGCGTGCTGCGGCCGGGCCTGAACTTCCGCATTCCGCTCATTGAGAAAATATTCCGCCGCATTTCTTACCAGAACCGCTCTATAGAGCTGAAGTTTCAGGCCATTACACAGGATCAGGCCAACGTCAATTTCAGCGCCATGCTGCTGTACAGCGTGTTGAACCAGGAAACGGAAACCATTAAAAGCGTAGCGTTTAAATTCCTGGACGAGCGCAGCTTTATGCAGGCACTGGTACGGTCGGTGGAAGGTGCGGTGCGTGCATTTGTGGCTACCAAACGGCAAAGCGAAATCCTGCTGTTGCGAACAGAAATCATCCTGCATGTAAAAGAGCAGCTGGACCGTCAGCTGGAAGACTGGGGCTATCACCTTATTGATTTGCAGATGAACGACATCACCTTCGATGAAGCCATTATGCGCTCTATGGCGCAGGTGGTGGCCAGCAACAACCTGAAAGCCGCTGCCGAAAATGAAGGTCAGGCGCTGCTCATTACCAAAACCAAGGGCGCCGAGGCGGAAGGCAATGCCATTAAAATTTCTGCCGAAGCAGAAAGGCAGGCTGCGCAGCTGCGGGGGCAGGGCGTAGCCCTGTTTCGCGAAGAAGTGGCCAAAGGCATGGCCCACGCTGCCCGCGAAATGGAAAGCGCCAACCTGGATGCTTCTTTTATTCTTTTTTCCATGTGGACGGATGCCATCAAGCATTTTGCAGAAAACGGAAAAGGCAACACCATTTTCCTGGATGGTAGCAACGATGCTATGCAGCGCACCATGAAGGAACTGATGAGCACCGTGCAGCACAGCAGCATCGTGAAAGGCGAATAAAATTCCGCAGACGGAATAATTAGCAAACGGCTTCGCTGCCCGATTCCCTTTTTTATCCCAACTTTGCCCCCGGTTTGCCCCCTGCGTCCGCAGGGGCGTTTTCCTTTTTTAATAACTTTCAATTAATTTTCTATCCTATCATGATAGACGTGCTATTGGGCCTGCAATGGGGCGACGAAGGCAAAGGTAAAATCGTAGATTACCTGGCCCCCCGCTACCAGATTATTGCCCGTTTTCAGGGCGGCCCAAATGCCGGCCATACACTGTATGTAAATGGTCAGAAAGTGGTGCTGCACACCATACCTTCCGGCATCTTTCACCCTCAGTGCCAAAACCTCATCGGCAACGGTGTGGTTATGGACCCGGTAACTTTTCAAAAAGAGCTGGATGTAGTGCGCCCACTGCAGCCGGACGCCACCGACCGCCTGTTTATTTCCAGCCGTACGCACCTGATTCTGCCCACCCACCGCGCGCTGGATGCCGCCACCGAGCAGGCCAAAGGCGCGGCCCGCATTGGCTCTACCCTTAAAGGCATTGGCCCGGCCTATATGGATAAAACCGGCCGTAACGGCTTGCGCGTGGGCGATGTGCTGAGCCGTGGTTTCGATGAGAAATACAAACAGCTAAAGGCCAAGCACCTGGAACTGCTCAGCCATTACGATGCAGAAGTTTCCTGGGAAGCCTGGGAAGAAGATTTCATGAGCGCGGTGGAAAAGCTGCGTGCAATGAAAATCATCAACAGCGAATACTGGCTGGATGCCGCCCTGAAAGACGGCAAAAACGTACTGGCCGAAGGGGCGCAGGGCAGCATGCTGGATATTGATTTCGGCACCTATCCTTTTGTTACTTCTTCCAATACCATTGCCGCCGGCGTATGCAGTGGTCTGGGCGTATCTCCTGCCAAGGTAGGCGCCGTTATCGGCGTTACCAAAGCTTATTGCACCCGGGTGGGCAGCGGGCCATTCCCCACCGAGCTTTTTGATGAAACCGGCGAGCTTTTGCGCAAAGCGGGGAATGAATTTGGCGCTACCACAGGCCGGCCACGCCGTTGCGGCTGGATGGATCTGGTGGCCCTGCGCTATGCGGTGTTGCTGAGCGGCGTTACCGACCTGATCATGACCAAGGCCGATGTGCTGGACAGTTTTGACCCGGTAAAAGCCTGCGTAGGCTACCTGGCCGATGGCACGGAAACCAAGGAAATGCCCTACGATCTATGCCATACAGACGTTAGTCCGGTGTATGCCACCTTTGCCGGCTGGCAAAAACCGGTAGGCGACTGCCGCACTGTGGAAGAACTTTCACCGGTTTTCCTGGACTACTGCCGCTTTGTAAGTCAGCAGGTTGGCGCACCGGTACGCTATGTTTCCAATGGTACCGGCAGAGACCAATTACTGACCCTCTAATGGCGCAGTATTTTACAGCTATTTTTCAGAACAAAAAATTTGGTTGATTCCCGGATCATTCAAAATTTTACGCCCCAATAGCAAGCTCAGACATGAAAACGAATACAGGAAAAAAAGCCGCTGCTTCCAAAGCACCTAAATCAACGGCAACTACTGCCGGCAATACCAGCAAAAAATCTACTGCACCCAAAAAGAACCTGCAGGAAGAAGAGGAAGATGAACTGGAAGAAAAGCCTGTTGCAGGCAAAAAAGGCAGTGCGAAAAATATGGCTGCCAGGGATGAGGACGATGAGGATGACGTCGCTGACGACGAAGATTTGATGGACGATGATTTGAATGAAGACGACGATTTTGAAATCGACGAGGATTTTCAGGAATTCGACATGCCTAAATCTAAATCCAAAAGCGGAAGCAAAGACGACGAGGACGAAGACATAGAAGCCCCCGACGAAGACTTTAAAGACCTGGACCTGTTTTCTGACAGTTTTGAGGATGACGAAGACTTTTAATGCCCGCCTTGCAGCGCAGGAAAATTACTTTTCCCTTTGAGGCAGCACAGCTGCCCGTAATTAAGAATAAAGTGCTGGAATGGATAACCATCCGTTCCGGCACATTTCTTTATCTGGACAGCCATGGCTTTGCAGACCCTTATGGCCGCTACGAAATGCTGGCTGCCACAGGCGCGGTGCAATGGCTTTCAGATTTAAATGACCTGCAGGCACATCAGGCTGCGGGTAATGGCTGGTGCTTTGGGCATCTTGCCTACGATTTTAAAAACCAGTTGTTTGAAGGCCTGGAAAGCAGGCATCCCGCACTGGCCCCGGCTTATGAGGCGGTGCGGTTTTTTGTGCCCGAAACGGTACTTTATATCAACAGGGATACCAGCATGCTGGTACTGGAAACGCTGCTGATGCAGAATGAAGATGACCTGCTGGCGGAAATATTGCAAATGCCTTTAACCGCAGGGGTATCACTGCCGCGGCTTTCCTTTCAAAGAAACCAAAATAAAACGGCTTATCTGGCTGCTCTGGCGCAGGTGCAGGAACACATCCGCGCGGGCGATTGTTACGAGCTTAATTATTGCAGCAGCGCCGAAGCCCTGGCGCCCGGCCTTCATCCCCTGCAGGTGTACCGCGCTTTGCGGCAAAAAACGCCCGCACCTTTTTCCGCATTTTACGGTTGCAGGGGCGCTTATATGATGGGCGCTTCACCCGAGCGCTTTTTTGCTGTCAGGAACCATCAGTTGATCGCCCAGCCTATTAAGGGAACCGCTGCCCGTGGCAGGACGGAAACCGAAGACGAGGCCGCAAAAGAAAGCCTGCTAACCAGCAAAAAGGAACGGGCCGAAAATGTGATGATTGTAGATCTGATGCGCAACGATCTGGCCCGGTGTTGCGAGCCCGGCACGGTTCGCGTGGCCGAACTGTTTGGTATTTATACTTTCCCGGCCGTGCACCAGATGATTTCTACCGTTACCGGAAAGGTTTTATCCGGGCTTTCCGTAGCCGCCATGCTAAAGGTTTTGTTTCCCATGGGCAGCATGACCGGCGCTCCCAAAAAGCGGGTCATGGAGCTTACCGATGAACTGGAAACCAGCCGCCGCGGATTGTATGCCGGCACTGTTGGCTACCTGTCGCCGGATGGCGATGCTGATTTTAACGTTGTGATACGGTCGCTGTTCTATGATGCAGCATCGGGCCGCTTGAGTTATCATTCGGGCGGCGCCATTACTCACCAAAGCCTGCCGGCACAGGAATGGGAAGAGCTCCTGCTGAAAGGAAAAGCGCTGGAACAGCTTTTTGCCGGGTAAGTGGTACATTTTTTTAAGAAGGTAGCAATATGCAACCTTTAGCCCTGGAAAGTTCCCTGGAGTTTGAGCGCCACCTGCCATCCAGCGGGCGCTACATCATTGCCCAGTTTGACGAAACATCCATCATCGTCTATCAGGCATTTAATGAAAAAATTGCCCGGTATGCCGTGTCTGAACAGCGTTTTGGCGGTCCGGATTACGATTTTAAACGTACTACCTGGCTAAAACCCAGCTTTTTGTGGATGATGCATTACAGCGGCTGGGCCAAAAAAGAAAATCAGGAACACGTACTGGCCATCCGCATAAAGCGGGAAAGCTTTGATGAAATGCTGGCACAGGCCGACCTGATTTGCGATAAGGGCCGCTGCACGGTGGCTCAGCTGGAAAAAAACCTGTCCGTGAATCCGGCAGAAGTGCTGTTGCGCTGGGAACCCTACCACGATTTATTTGGAAAAATTACCGAGCGCGAGGCGGTAATGGTTGGCTTGCGTGGCAGCGCGCTGCAGCAATACAACGAAAACTGGATTATAGATATACAGGACGTGACGCCTTTTGTAAGGCAGCAACAGGAATTAATTGGCAATGACCAAAAAGACAAAGTGCAGTTGCCGCACGAGCGGGTGTACACGCCCGAAGATTTAAAAATGCTGCGCCGGATAGATGCCAGCACGATTTCGATGTAGGCGGAAGATGGCAAGAGAGGAGGTTGCTGGCAATTAATCGCTTCAGCTCATGCACAATCTTAATCTTAATTTCAACCTAACCATGTATTTTCGCCACCAATATGGCGAAAACGATTATCATCACGGGCGGGGCCGGCTTTATCGGCTCGCATGTAGTACGCTTGTTTGTACAGAAATATCCGGATTACAGAATCATCAACCTGGATGCCCTGACGTATGCGGGCAACCTGGAAAACCTTAAAGACATTGAAGAGGCGCCCAACTATACGTTTGTGCGTGCCGATATTGCTGATCAGGCGGCCATGCTGGAGCTTTTTGAACAGTTTCAGCCCGAAGGTGTTATTCACCTTGCCGCGGAAAGCCACGTAGACCGCAGCATTAAAGACCCTAACGCCTTTGTGCGCACCAATGTAAACGGTACGGCTAATTTGCTGAATGCCGCGCTGGCTACCTGGAAAAATAATTTTGAAGGCAAGCGCTTTTATCATGTCAGCACCGACGAGGTTTATGGCTCCCTGGGCGAAACCGGTTTTTTCCTGGAAACCACCTCTTACGATCCGCAAAGCCCCTACAGCGCCAGCAAAGCGGCAAGCGATCACCTGGTGCGCGCCTACGGCAATACCTACCACCTGCCATTTGTGGTTACCAACTGCAGCAATAATTACGGCCCCAATCAGTTTCCCGAAAAGCTGATTCCGCTTTTCATCAACAACATCCGCAATAAGAAGCCGCTGCCGGTTTACGGAGATGGCAAGTACACCCGCGACTGGCTGTATGTTATTGATCACGCCCGCGCCATTGACCTGGTGTTTCACGAAGGCAAAAACGGGGAAACCTATAACATCGGCGGCTTTAATGAATGGCAAAATATAGAGCTGATTAAGCTGCTTTGCGACGTGATGGACCAAAAGCTGGGTTTGCCGGCAGGGGAAAGCAGTGAGCTGATTACTTACGTGAAGGACCGTCCGGGCCACGATAAGCGCTACGCGATTGACGCCACAAAAATCAATCAGGAACTGGGCTGGTCGCCCTCGGTTACCTTCGAAGAAGGGCTGGCCAAAACCATTGACTGGTACCTGGAAAACGAAGCCTGGCTGGAAGGCGTTACAAGCGGCGATTACCAGCATTATTACGAGAAACAGTATAGTTAATCACTGTTGAAATAGTTGAGCTGGGTTGAAGAAGTTGAGGTATATCCTCTGGAGATTTCAACTATCTTTCAATTTTGACTATTTCAAAAGCTTATAGCAGGATTTATGTACAGTTTTTCGTTTGAGCGGCTGCATGTTTGGCAGGAAGCCAGACGTCTGGCGGTTTCTGTATACCGGTTAACTGCTCTGTTTCCTTCTGAAGAAAAATTTGGGATGGTTAGTCAGTTAAGAAGGGCTGTATTATCTGTTGCTTCCAATATAGCTGAAGGAACAGCAAGGGTTTCAAAAAAAGAACAGGCTAATTTCTATCAAATTGCATACAGCAGTCTTGCGGAAGTGCTTAATCAATTAATTATCTCTGTAGATCTTGGCTTTATTCCCCAAAATGACCTTTCTAATTACAGGAATGAAATAAACGCTTTATCGTTGGGCATTAATAAACTCAGAGCGTCGGCATTGTCTGCTTCCGGTAAACAAGAACATGTAGATACGGCCTCTGTTGTCTTGTCAGGCAAACAACCTGAGTAAACATCACTAATATCCGCCTTCAACCACTTCAACTTCTTCAACCTCTTCAACTTCAACAATTCCCAACCCCTCCATGAAAGGAATCATACTCGCCGGCGGCTCCGGCACCCGGCTGTACCCCTTAACCATTGCCGTAAGCAAGCAGCTGATGCCGGTGTACGACAAGCCAATGATTTATTACCCGCTCAGTACCCTGCTGCTGGCCGGTATTCGCGAAATACTCATCATCACCACGCCGGAAGATCAGCCGAATTTCAAAAAGCTGCTGGGCGATGGCAGTCAGATTGGCTGCCGCTTTGAATATGTGGTACAGCCAAGGCCGGAAGGCCTGGCGCAGGCATTTATCCTGGGCGCCGATTTTATCGGGAATGATGCCGCCGCCCTGGTGCTGGGGGATAATATCTTTTATGGCTCGCGGATGGGCACAACGATGCGCGCACTGCAAAACCCCGATGGCGCTTATGTTTTTGCCTATCAGGTGCGCGACCCCGAGCGCTATGGCGTGGTAGCCTTTGATGAGCATTACAAGGCGCTCAGCATCGAAGAAAAACCCACGGAGCCCAAAAGCAATTTTGCCGTGCCCGGCCTTTATTTCTACGATAACGATGTGGTGCGCATTTCCAAAGAAATAAAACCCAGCCCGCGCGGCGAACTGGAAATCACCGAAGTCAACAACCAATACCTCAAAGCAGGCAAGCTGCATGTAAGCGTGCTGGACCGTGGTACCGCCTGGCTGGATACCGGTACTTTCGATTCACTGATCGAAGCCGGCGAGTTCATCAATGTAATTGAGAAAAGGCAGGGTATGAAAATAGGCTGTATCGAAGAAGTGGCCTACCGCAATGGCTGGATAGATGATGCACAGATGGAACAGCAGGCAGACTTTTATGCCAAGAGCGGTTATGGCGCTTACCTGCGCGGCTTAATCGGGAATGTGGAGAAGATAAAGGATTAACCGGTTTTCTTACCCATTTTTGTGCGCCGACAAATGCGCTTCGCTATTGAATCCCATACATTTTACCAGGCCTTTCCTGCCACCCCGCGCGGTTTATAATGATTACCTGAACGGGATCTGGCAGCGCAACTGGCTTACCAACGATGGTCCGCTGGTGCAGGCGCTGGAACAGGAGTTGCAGCAGTATTTGGGTGTAAAGCACCTGGTGGCTACCGCCAATGGTACGCTGGCCCTGCAGTTTGCCATTCGTGCCCTGGCGCGTGAAGGCGAAATTATCACGACGCCCTTCTCCTACATTGCTACTGCCACTTCTGTTTTATGGGAAAGCTGCACGCCCGTGTTTGCAGATGTGGACCCGGCAGACTTTAATCTTGCTGCGGAAAAAGTAGCGCCGCTCATTGGCCCGAAAACAAAAGCCATTCTGGTCACTCATGTCTTCGGCAATCCCTGCGACATCGCTGCTTTTGAAAAGCTGGTAAAAGGCGCCGGCATAGCTTTGATTTTTGATGCCGCTCATGCCTTCGGCACCTGCTATCAGGGGCAGCCGGTTTTTGTATTTGGCGATGCCACCATGGGCAGCCTGCATGCCACCAAGCTGTATCATTCGGTGGAAGGAGGCCTGCTTGCTACTGCCAGCGAAACGCTTTTTCAGGAATTTAAATTTCTGCGCAATTTCGGGCACAACGGCTTCGGGCAGTTTGCCCTGCCGGGCATCAACGGAAAGATGTCTGAGCTGCACGCTGCCATGGGGCTGGCCAATTTTAAATATCTGGAAAGCATCCTGCAAAGCAGAAAGGAAATATGGTTGCGCTATGCGGTAAACCTAAACGCTTCCGGCCTGCAATTGCTGGCTATCCGCCCGGAGGCAGATTATAATTACGCTTATTTTCCGGTGCTTTTTCCCAGTGAAGAAAAGTTGTTGCAGACGATGGCTCAAATGGAGGCAAATGAGGTACAGCCCCGGCGTTACTTTTATCCGGCGCTGAATGAAATAGCTTTTCTTCAAAATAAAAAGCACCTTACGCCTGTGGTTTCAGATATAGCCCGCCGTGTGCTTTGCCTGCCCATGTATCATGACATGAGCGCCGGTGAAATAGATTATGTTTGTAGCTTTCTGGCGTAGCACCACTATGGCGTTTCTTTCCCGCGAAGCATTACTCTCTATGGGCTTTCAGCGCCTGGGCGAACAGGTGCTGATTAGTGAAAAAGCCAGCATTTACAATGCCGGCAATATAGAGCTGGGCAGCCACATCCGGATAGACGATTTCTGTATTTTATCTGCCGGCGAAGGAGGGATCTCTATCGGCAATTATGTGCATTTAGCCTGCTATGTAAGCCTGATTGGCGCTGGCCGTATTACATTGCACGACTGCTGCAACATTGCCGCGCGCAGCACGGTGCTTTCCGCAACCGACGATTTTTCCGGTCAATACCTGATGGGCCCAACCGTGCCGGATGCATTCCGCAATGTGATAGTGAAAGATGTGGTTTTAGAGCGCCATGTCATCATCGGCGCGGGCTGTGTGCTGCTGCCCGGTGCCAGCATCGTGGCCGGCACGGCCATTGGTGCCATGAGCCTTGTTACTGAACCTGTCACAGAGCCGGGCATTTATGCCGGTATTCCCGCCAAAAAAATTAAAGAAAGAAGCAGGCAGGTTTTTGAGCTGGAAGCGCAATTAAAGGCAAGCGAACACAAACAGGATTGAAAAAGAAGCTCGCTTATATCAGTAATATTCCCGCGCCCTATACCGTACGATTAGTGACAGCGCTGCGGGAATTTTTTGATGCCAGGGCCTTTTTTTATGAAAAAGCCTCGGGGCAGCGGGCGGCGTTTTGGGATATGGATTTGCCCCATTATTGCCACATAGCCGGTCCGCTTTTGTGGAAAAAAAATGGCCGCTTTCTGACCGGTCAGCACCTGAAATGGCTGCAGATATTTAATCCGGATGTGGTAGTGATGAGTGGCTTTTCCATACCGGCCAATTACCTGGCTTACCGCTGGGCAAAAGCGCGGGGCAAAAAGGTGATTGTGCTCACCGAATTTTCGCGCACTGCCGCCGGCGAAATGAGAGGTAAAACATGGGAATGGCAGCTGCTAACGCGGCTTTATAAACATGTGGACGCCGTCTTTGCCGTTACACCCGAAGCGGTGATGCAATTCCGGGATGTTTTTGGCTTTGGCGAAAAGGTAAAAGCTGCCCGCTACGCGACCGACCTGGACGATTACCTGCCACATCCTTTGCGACAAACAGGGCCCGATTTGACCTTTCTTTTTGCCAACCGGCTTACAGACAGCTACAATCCACTTTTAGCACTAAAGGCTTTTTATCAGGTGCAGCAGGAATTTCCGCAGGCAAAGCTTCTTTTAAACGGTGAAGGTCCGTTGCGGGCCGCGTGCCAGGAATTTATTAGCCAATTTCAATTGAAGCAGGTAAGATTTCTGGATCACTTGCAACACTGGAACGATCTGAATATAGTGTATAGCCAAAGTGATGTGCTGCTTTTGCCGGCTGTTTTTAGCGCGGGCAATTTCACAATTTACGAGGCGATGGCTTCTGGCATGGGTTTGGTAATATCTGAACAGGTAAGAGGCAATGGGGAAGTAATTGTCAATAATGAAAATGGCTTCAGATTACCCGTGGAGGAACATGAAATGGCCCGGGCCATGAAGCGCTACCTCACTGACCCCGGCCTGTTATCCGCCCATGGAGAAAAAAACAAAAAACTGGTGGCGCATCTTGGCCCAAAAGGCACGGCGCAACTGTACTACCAACTTATTCAAACGCTGCTGTAACCACGCATGAACCTGCTATTTAATGCCTCGAACCTGACCATTGGCGGGGGGCCATCCGTGGTAAATGGTTTGCTGCCGGCCCTGGCTTCGCTGCGCGAAACAGATATGCTGCATGTGGCAGTGCCGGCCGGCACGCCCTTCGAAATCCTCAGCGATATTCCTAACATCAAATTGTATCCTGCGCCGCGCAGCTGCGCAAAAAGCCTGCTGGGCAAATGGTGGTACAACCACGTCCTGTTTCATGAACTGGCAGACAAGGTAAAAGCAGAAAAAATTATCAGCCTGGGCAATGTGGCTTTAAACGCCGGTAAAAGGCCACAGCTTTTATACCTGGCGCTGCCTCATCTTGTTTACCCTTATTCGCCGGCATGGCGTTCCATGCGTTTCAGCGAGTACCTGCGCAACCGGGCCATGATTGCCTATATTACCACACAGATGCAGCACGCCCGGCGCATTGTGGTGCAAACGGAGGTGATGAAACAACGCCTGGTATCGAGGCTGGGCATTGATAAGGAAATAATGGTGCTGCCCAATGCCAGCACGCCGCTGGCGCTGGATATACCGCCCCTGCGCACCCGGCCCTACACCAAGACAGAACCCCTGCGCCTGCTGTTTCTGAGTAAATGGTATCCGCATAAAAACTTTGACCTTCTAATACCCCTGGGGCGTCTGCTGCGCCGCCTGGCTTTGCCCATCGAAATTTCCCTGACCATTTCAGCGGATGAATCCGCAGGCGCCAAAAAGATCATTGATCAGATAAAGGAAAATGATTTAGAACGCTTCTTTCCCATCCTGGGCCACCAAAGCAAAGAGCAGATAGACCGCCTGTGGCAGCATATGGATGGCTTGTTCCTGCCTACGTTCCTGGAAAGCTACAGCGGCGCTTATGCCAATGCCGCACAGGCCGGCCGCGTTATTTTTACCAGCAAATATGATTTTGCCACCCGGCTGCTGGGCCCGGATACTGCTTTTTATTTTAATCCGGAAGACCCCATGAGCGTCTTTGAAACCCTGCAACAGGCCGTTAGTCAGCCCGGGCAGATTGTGCAAAAAGCAGCACGCGCTAAAGAATGGAGCGAGCAACAGCCCGACTGGCAGGAAATTGCCGCCCGTTTTTCCGGTATAATAGATACGTTTGCGTGATGCGCGTTGCAGCTTTCAGTTTTCATATCTACGATTCATGTGCGGTTTTTTAGGAGGCTTTTTTTCTGGCAACAGCGAAGAAAAAATAAAGGCCGGCCTTGCCGCCATCCGTCATCGCGGCCCGGATAACGAAGGCATATACCTGCACCAGGATTTTTTTACGGCTGCCTGCCGCCTGTCTGTACAGGATTTAAGTGACCGGGGGCAGCAACCCATGCGTTCGGAAGATGGCCGCTACGTGCTTTCGTACAACGGTGAGCTGTATAACCAAAAAGAACTCCGGCAGCAGTTGCTGCAAAAAGGCTTTGACTTTCAATCGCAGTCTGACACCGAAGTATTGCTGGCTGCCTGGCAGGCCTGGGGACCGGGCTGCCTGCCACAGCTCAACGGTATTTTTTCCTTTGCCATTTTCGATGCCCTGGAAGAAAGCATTTACCTGGCCCGTGATCCGCTGGGCGTAAAGCCTTTGTATGTTTATGAAGCCGGTGCCAGCTTTCTTTTTGCTTCAGAACTGAAAGCGTTGCTGCAGTGGCCGGGTGCCGGCGGAACCCTGCAAAAGGAGCTGTTTTATTATTACCTGCTTTTCCTGTACCTGCCGGGCGGGCAAACCCTTTTTCGCAATCTACAAAAGCTGCCGCCGGGGCATTGGGGTGTATATAAAAGAAAAGAAAAACGCTTCGAAGTAAAGCGCTTTTATCAGCTGCCTTTTAATGGGCAGTACACGCAACATGTTTCTGTCAGGGAATGGACGGATAAGCTGGAAGCACAGTTGCTAACTACGGTTTCCGCACAATTGCAAAGCGATGCGGGCCTGGGCTTTTATCTTTCCGGCGGGCTCGATTCCACGCTACTGGCTGCGATGGCCAAAAAGGTTTCCGGTGGGCAACATTTTCCCTGCTTTACCCTGGGCAACCTCGAAGGTTTAAAAACGGAAGGCTTTGGCGATGATTTTTCTTTCGCCCGGCTGGCAGCGCACCATTTACAACTTGATGTGCGGACGGTAAGTGGCGCATTGCATCTTGAATCAGAACTCGATAAAATGGTCTGGCACCTGGATGAACCGCAGGGCGACCCGGCCGCGCTGCATACCCTGCACCTGTCGCAGGCCGCTGCCAGTGCGGGTTTAAAAGTGATGATCAGCGGCGCCGGCGCGGATGATGTTTTTAGCGGCTACCGTCGCCACCAGGCCATGCGCTGGAATTTTTTGGCCCGGTCGCCACAACCTGTGAAGAACCTGCTTGCCTCGGTAGCAGGATTGAAAAGCAACGCGCTGCAAAGAAGGGTGCAAAAATTATTGGTCAATAATGGCAGCAGCAGCGAAGCGCGTTTGTTTGCCGGCTTTTTCTGGCTGCCGCCGCAACGTGTAAAGCAGCTATTTACAGGCGGCATGCAGGAAGCAATAGCAAGAATGGATCCTTATCAGCCGTTCCGGCAGGTGCTACAGGAAATTCCTTCAGAGCACAACTGCCTGAACCAGATGCTGGCTGCGGAACTGCGCATTTTCATGGGCAGCCACAATTTGAATTACCTGGATAAGCTGAGCATGGCCGCCGGGATAGAGGCAAGGGTACCTTACCTGGATAAAGAGGTGATTGCCTTTTCCGCGCAACTGCCCCCCGGCCTGAAGCTAAAAGGAAACACGACCAAATATTTGCTGCGGCAGGTGGCCGCTCGTTATTTACCGCAGGAAATTATTCACCGTAAGAAAACCGGCTTTGCCGCGCCTATTCGCAGTATGCTTACCGGGCCGCTTTCCGGGTTGGTGCAGGAACGTTTATTGGAAGGCAGTTTGCGGCAGCAAAATATATTTGATGAAAAAGAAATAAAAAAACTCGTTGCAGCGAATGCCACCGGTACCGTAGATGCCGCCTATCCTATCTTTACCCTGTTGGCCATTGAAAGCTGGCTGCGCCAATTTTGTCCTGCATGAAGCAACTAGCCCTGGATCTGAAAACCGGTGACCTCTCTTTGCTGGAATGCCCTGCGCCTGTGGCAGGAAAGGGCGAGGTGCTGATTGCCGCCACCTGCAGCCTGGTATCGCCGGGCACCGAACGCATGCTTTTAAATTTCGGTAAAGGCGGCTGGCTGGCTAAAGCGCGGCAGCAACCCGAAAAGCTGCGGCAGGTCTTACAAAAGATTCAAACAGACGGGCTGGGCGCCACCATTAGCACCATTCAAAACAAGCTGGGCCAGCCAATGCCTTTAGGGTACAGTCATGTAGGCCGGGTGGTGGCTGTGGGCGCCGGGGCAACAGGTTTTAAAGAAAACGACCGTGTGGTAAGCAACGGTCCTCATGCAGGGATGGTAGCTGTGGGGCAACACCTGGTAGCGAAAATACCGGAAGGCGTGAGTGACGAAGCAGCGGCTTTTACCGTGCCGGGTGCCATTGCCCTGCAAAGCATCCGGCTGTTGCAGCCCACTTTTGGCGAAACAATAGTGGTGGTAGGCGCCGGGCTGATTGGCCAACTTACAGCCAGGCTGCTGCAAGCCAATGGCTGCCGGGTTTTTGTGACGGACAAACTGCCTGCACGCTTATTGTTGCTGCCGCAGGGCGTTACTGCTGTTGCAGGTGGCCGGTTGCAGGATGCCTTTTCCAATATAGATGGTGTTATTATTACGGCTGCTACCAGCGACAAGCGCTTACTGAATGAAGCAGCTGCTGTTTGCCGGAAGCGTGGCCGCATCGTGCTGAGCGGCGTGGCGCCCGTACAAATGGATCGCAGCCTGCTTTATGAAAAAGAAATCAGTTTTCAGGTAAGTTGCTCCTACGGCCCGGGCCGGTACGATGCAGCCTATGAAAAAGGAAGCCTGGATTATCCCGCCGGTTTTGTTCGCTGGACGGCACAGCGAAATTTCCAGGCCTTTCTGGAAGCTTTGCGCCTGGGGCAGGTCAATGTGGATAATCTTATCTCGCTGAGCGCACCATTGGAAGCGGCAGCTTCGGTTTATGAGCAACTGCAGCAACCCAACCATATCACTGCTTTATTTAAGTACGGAGCGCAGCAATTGGTACCGGAGAAAACAGTTTATAAAACCACGGCACCGGCCGCAGGACAAAAAATTGGTATTATAGGCGCCGGTCAGTTTACAGCCGGCATGATACTGCCCTTGCTTTCGGAATTAAAAGCGCCGGTAAAAAGTATTGCCGGTAAAAACGGTTTTCATGCCGCCGCGCTGGCCAAAAAATATAAGCTGGCCGAAGCTGCAAGCGATGATAAGGCTTTATTGCAGGATGCCGATTTGGGGCTGCTGGTAATTGCTACCCCGCATCAGCTGCATGTGCCCATGGCTGTGGCCGCCATGCAGGCAGGGAAAGATGTGTTTATAGAAAAGCCCATGGCTATAGACCGGGAAGGATTGACTGCGCTGGCTGCTGCAAAGGCCGCCGGTAACCGGCTGGTTTATGTGGGTTACAACCGTCGCTTTTCCCCGTTTGCAGTAAGAGCAAAGGCGGCGCTACAGCAGGTAAATCAACCTCCTTTCATCCAATACAGCATCAATGCCGGCACCTTGCCGGAAAATCACTGGTTGCAGCAAAAAGAAGAAACCGGGGGCCGGCTCATCGGCGAATTGTGCCATTTTATAGACCTCTGTGTGTTTTTTCAGGAATCGCCGGTGGCTTCCGTTTTTGCGCAGCAGGATGAGCAGGAAAATATCACGGTGCAGCTGCGTTTCAAAAATAACAGTCTTGCAGCCATTCAGTACTTTACAAAGGGCAACAGCGCGGTTCCTAAAGAGCAGATTGCCCTGCACGCAGGCGGACAAAGCCTGGTTATTGATAACTGGCGGCGGCTGAAAGGTTTTGGTACAACGGGTAGTAACTTCCGGAGCCTGGTGCAGGATAAAGGCCACAAAGCGCAGTTTTCGGAACTACTAGCTTCATGGCCTCTGGGTAAAGAAACGATTCCGTTTTCAATACTTTATAATGTGGCAAGCGCTACCTTGGCAACTGTTGAAAGTCTGGAGCAGGGCAGGGCAGTAGTGGTGCCATAAAAAGTTACTTGGCCGGGGCAAGACCGGTACGCGGGTTTACATCATGCGGTGTTTTAACGCGGTCGCTGCGATCGTTTTGCTGGTTGGCTTTCTGAATCACTTCGTTGCCGCCACGTACAGAATTGGGCGCCTGCGGGGTCTTTACATCCGGGCCGGCCTGGAACCGGGTGGAATTATTATCTCCGCTATTGCTGCTGCCGGTGTTTCTATTGGCATTGGTGTTGTTATTGGTGCCGGCCGTATTGGTAACATTGGTGCCGGGTCCCATAATGCCGCTGCTGCTGCCACCCTGGGTAGCCCTGTTTCCCCCGCTGTTGTTATTTGTATTGGCGCCGCTGCTGCTATTGCTGTTTTGCATCATGGCGGTGTCTGAAGTGGTTCCGTTCATGTCGCCGTTTTCAATGCCCTGGCCGGTGTTGTCCGGAGGCGTAGCCATATCCGGCGAAACGGTAGTCATGGTGTCCGAAGTGGTGTCTGTGGTAGTAGTATCGCTATTGCAGGCCGAAAAGCCTAGCATCAGGGCAGCTGCGGCCAAACTAAAAAACTTCTTTTTCATGTTGTTGCTTTTTAATACAAATGGTTAAAAGACCGTGCCCTGTGCCTGGAAGCCGTTTCCTGATTTAAAAGAAAAGCCTGTGCCGTTTGTTTTTTTCTTTTCTTTACGGTTTATTTTGCGTTTCTTAAAGCCATGTCTAAAAAACTATACTTGTTGCTTGCCTGCTGCTCGGCAGCTTTTCTTTTTTCTTCCTGCAAAAAAAATGGCGAAACGGGCGGTTTACCCGAACCTGCGGGGGGCTATACCACCCTGGAAGCCCTGTACCAGACACAGACCACACCATCCTTGTTTGTAACTATTAATAACGATGAACCCAGTACCCTGGAAGGCCCTTCCGGCGTGCAGTACGTTTTCCCCGATAGTGTATTTACACTTGCAGACGGCACGCCGGTTTACGGCACCATCTCGCTGCAGATAAAAGAATTCATCAACAAGAAAGACATGATTTTTCACCGTATCCTGCCTGTTACCGATACCAGTGTGCTGGAAGGTTACGGCATGATTTACATTCAGGCCACTAAAAATGGTGTGCCGCTGCTGGTGAAAAGCACCAAGAAGATTGCCGCCTATCTGCCGCAGGTGCCGGGCTTTACCTTGCCCGATGAGTTGCAATTATTTGCAGGAACCCTGCGTGCCGATTCTACTTTTACCCGGGTAAGCTGGAAAGCAGCCGCGGAAGAGGATGGCGGCGCAGACCCGCTGCCCGGCTATGCAGTGCTTTATACCTCCCGGCTAGGCTACCTGCAGGCGGCCAATTATCAGCCCGGTAAAAAGCGTAAAATTTCGCTGAACCTCTCTGGCTTTCCTTCTTTCGATGAAACTGCCATGCTGCGCACCTATGTGGTGTACGATAAACTGAAAACCACTTATGCGATGGGGCAAAAACCCTATGGCTTCCGCAGTGGTGCTACCGTTACCGATAGTTTTGTGGCCAATCAGCCGCTTCACATTGTTTCCTTTGGCATTAAAGACGGCTTTTTCTACGGCGGTATCAAAGAAGCGACTATTTCTTCTGACAGCACGCTTTCTCTGGAGCTAAAGAAAATGGAGGCGGTAGACCTGTTTTCGCAGGTGGCTGCTTTAAAATAAAATATTCTTCAATACCCCGGCGGAAGCATCAGCACAATGGCTGCCGGTGCTTCCGCTTTTTTATGCCCTTACACCGCCTTCGCCGGCGCTTTTCGTAATTTTGCAGCTATTTTTCAGGCAGGAATGCCTTTTTGATTATGAAATCCAGTTACCCGGAATATAAATCCCTGAACATGCCCGCCATAGAAGCCGATATACTGGCCCGCTGGCGGGAAAAGCAAACTTTTAAAAAAAGCATTGATCAGCGCGAGGGCGCGGCATCGTTTGTGTTTTATGAAGGCCCGCCCAGCGCCAATGGCCTGCCGGGTATTCACCATGTTATCAGCCGCACGCTCAAAGACCTGGTTTGCCGTTTTAAAACCATGCAGGGCTATCAGGTGCACCGCAAGGCCGGCTGGGATACGCACGGGCTGCCGGTAGAGCTGGGAGTGGAAAAGGAACTGGGCATTACCAAGGAAGATATCGGGGTGAAAATCAGCGTGGAAGATTACAATGCCCGCTGCCGCGAAGCGGTGATGCGTTATAAGAAAGAGTGGGAAGAGCTGACCGAGAAAATGGGCTACTGGGTGGATATGGAGCACCCTTATGTGACTTTCGAAAGTGAGTATGTGGAAACCCTGTGGTGGTGCCTTAAAGAGCTGTTTGATAAAGGCTTGCTTTATAAAAGCGTCAGCATTCAGCCCTATAGCCCTGCTGCCGGTACCGGCCTTTCCAGTCACGAACTGAACCAGCCAGGCTGCTACCGCGAAGTAAAAGATGCGACGGTTACCGCTATGTTTCGCGCCATCCGCACCGCAGAAAGCGAGTTCTTATTTAAAGATATTTCAGCAGCAGCAGGTGTCCATTTTCTTGCCTGGACGACTACGCCATGGACGCTGCCCAGCAACTGCGGCCTGACTGTTGGGTCGGATATTGATTATGTGCTGGTGCATACCGTGCAGCCACTGGGCAGCGAGCCGGTGAATGTGGTGCTGGCCAAAGCCCTGCTGCCTAAATGGTTTCAGCCGGAAGGCGAAAATGGCATTATTGAAGATTATAAGGAAGGCGATAAAATCCGCCCCTGGAAAGTTCTGAAAGAATTTAAAGGCCGCGATTTGCTGGACATCCGCTACGAGCAGTTGCTTCCTTACGAAGGCAACAGCGCAGAAGTTGCAGGTGGCGACCCCTGGCGGGTGATTTTAGGTGATTTTGTAACTACCGAAGATGGTACCGGCATTGTGCACACCGCTCCGGCTTTTGGTGCAGATGACTACCGTGCTGGTCAGAAATACAACATTGGTATCCTGACCCTGGTAGACCGGGAAGGAAAATTCCTGGATACCATGAAGCCAATTGTGCACGAAGGCACGCCAATAAACCTTGCTGCCGATGAGGACCTGGCCGGTAAGTTCGTGAAGAACTATAAAGACGATCCGAACTACCGCAGTCCGGATAAAATTATCATCAACCGCCTGAAGCGCGAAAGCAAAGCCTGGCATATAGACTTCAATCACCTGCACAGCTATCCCCATTGCTGGCGCACCGACAAGCCCATTATTTACTATCCGCTGGATGCCTGGTTTGTGCGTACCACCGCCATGAAAGACCGGATGATAGAGCTGAACAAAACCATTAACTGGAAGCCTGCGGCTACCGGTGAAGGACGCTTTGGCAACTGGCTGGAAAATATGGTGGACTGGAACCTGAGCCGCAGCCGTTTCTGGGGCACGCCGCTGCCCATCTGGGTAAGCGAAGACGGCGAAGAAGTAAAATGCATTGGCAGCATTGCAGAACTGAAAAAAGAAGTGGCCTTTGCCAATGATAAGCTGGGCCTGAACCAGTTTATCACGCCCTTTAAAACACCGGATGGCGACACCGCGCGCGATTCGTTTAGTCCGGAAGGCCACGGCCTGGATCTGCACAAACCCTGGGTGGATCAGATTGTGCTGGCTACCAAAGCAGGTAAGCCCATGCGCCGGGAGCCGGATTTGATAGATGTCTGGTTTGACAGCGGCGCCATGCCTTACGCCCAATGGGGATTGCCCAAAGTGCACGAAGGCCATCAGGTGACTGCCGCAGAAATGCGCCGCCATGTGGCCAAAATGCAGGGCAGCGAAGGCAACCGCATCAGCGCTGATTTTATTGCCGAAGGCGTAGATCAGACCCGTGGCTGGTTTTATACCCTGCACGCGCTTGCCGTTATGCTGTTTGATGATGTGGCTTACAAAACCGTTATCAGCAATGGTTTGGTGCTGGATAAGAACGGCAACAAGATGAGTAAAAGGCTGGGTAATGCCATCAATCCGTTTGAAACCATTGATACACTCAGCGCCGACGCTACCCGCTGGTACCTGATAACCAATGCCGCGCCCTGGGACAGCCTCCGTTTCGACGTGGAAGGCATCCGCGAAGTGCAGCGGAAATTCTTCGGAACCCTGTTTAACACCTACCAGTTCTTTGTGCTGTATGCCAATGTGGATGGTTTTACGTTCAAGGAAAAATACATTCCGGTAGGGGAGCGCCATGAGCTGGACCGCTGGATACTTTCAGAGCTGCACACGCTGGTGAGAACCGTTGGGGAAGCCTACAACAATTACGAACCCACCCAGGCCGGCCGGGCTATTGAATACTTCCTGGACGAGCTGCTTAGCAACTGGTATGTGCGCCTGAGCCGGCGCCGGTTCTGGAAAGGAGAGTACAACGAAGACAAGATTGCCGCTTACCAGACCTTGTATCAGTGCCTGGAAACCCTGGCGCTGCTTGTTGCGCCCATCGCGCCGTTTTACGCCGACTGGCTGTACGCGAATCTGAATGAAGTAACGAAGCGTTGCCCGGCGCCTTCGGTGCACCTGGCAGATTTCCCGGATGCGAGCGACCAGTTTATTGACCGCGACCTGGAAGAGCGCATGCACCTGGCGCAGGATATATCCTCGCTGATTCTATCCTTAAGAAAAAGGGTTAATATTAAGGTGCGCCAGCCTTTGCAAAAGGCAGCGGTTCCTGTGGCCAATGAAGCACAGCGCCGGCAACTGGAAGCGGTGGCCGAACTGATTAAGAGTGAAGTAAACATTAAAGAGCTGGTTTATATTACAGAAGAAAACGGGCTTATTCATAAAAGGCTAAAACCCAATTTTAAAACGCTGGGCAGCCGGATGGGTGCGCATATGAAGCAGGCGGCGCAGGTGATTAGTGAAGCTACACCCGCACAAATTGCAACACTGGAAAGCAAGGGTTTATATCAGATAGCGCTGGAAGGCAAGTCTTATGACATTACCCTGAACGATGTAATGGTACTTACCGAAGATATCCCCGGCTGGGTAGTCGCCTCGAAAGGAGACCTGACTGTAGCCCTGGATACGGAAGTAAATGAAGCATTGGCAGCAGAAGGAACGGCCCGGGAACTGGTAAATCGCATCCAGAAACTACGCAAAGATGCAGGCCTGGCACTCACCGATCGTATTGACGTTAAAATAGGTGAATCCTTGCAAATTAAAGAAGCGGTAATGAAATTTCTTCCTTATATTTGCGGCGAAATTCTTGCCGATAAATTAGAATTTGATTCTATTTCAGAAGGTGGGACTACCATAGAGGTAAACGAGAAACCGGTGAAAATCCGTATTATTAAAGTTGATAACCTATCCTAATGGCTACAAAATCGAATAAAAAAGAAACAGCTTCTAAGGCTGCCAAACAGCCGGTGAAGGCTGCTGCACCAGTAAAAAAGCCTGCTGCAGCTGCTAAAACTGTTAATAAAAAGGAAGTCGCCACGCCAGCAAAAAAAGCTACGGAAAAGCCTGTTGCTGCCAAGGCAGCTGCCCCTAAAAAAGAGGCAGTAAAACCTGCGGTAGCTGCTAAAAAAGCACCTGCAGCAAAGCCTGCTGCCAAAAAAGAAGCAGCACCCAAGCCGAAATCGGCCACCAAGCCGGCAACCGGCAATGAAATAAAGGTTACCGGAAAGAAAACGGCGCCAATTGCAGCGCCTGCTAAAAAAGCAGTAGCCACTAAAAGCGCAACTGCCGCTAAGGCGGAAGTGCCTGCGAAAAAGGCGCCGGCTGCCAAAGCTGCACCTGCACCTAAAGCAGCCCCTGCTGCCGCAAAACCGGCAAAGCCTGCTGCTAAATCCAGGACTGCCGCAAAACAGCAGGCTGCCCAGGTGAAAGTACCGGTTGGGCCGCCGAAGCCAACATTTGAAGATCCAATGATTTCTGCCCGCGAAAGCCGCACAAAGAACAATGGTGAAGAAAAAGAACAACTGATTGTGCCGCACCGCAAACCCGAACAGCGGGAAGAGGAGGTGGATAAGGCCGGCAAAACCATGATTAATTACCAGCCGGAATTTACCCGTTCAATCTTGGACCAGCCGGATCAGGCTGTAGGGCCTATTTACCGCTATAGCGATGAAGAACTGAACGAATTCCGTCAGTTGATTCATCAGCGCCTGGAAAGTGCCCGCAAGGATCTGGCCTACTTACAAGGCCTGATTACCCGCCGCGATGAAGCCGGTACCGAAGACACTGAGAACCGCTTCATGCATATGGAAGATGGCAGCGGCGCTATGGAGCGTGAGCAACTGGCGCAAATGGCAAGCCGCCAAATCCAGTTCATCAATCACCTGGAGAAAGCATTGATCCGGATTGAAAACAAGACCTATGGCATCTGTCGTGTAACCGGTCAGCTGATTGATAAGGCGCGCCTGCGTGCCGTGCCGCATGCGACACTCAGCATTGAGGCGAAGAAATCAATGAGCCGCTAAGCGCGAATATTTTTTATTGGAAAAGGCTGTTACGAGAGTAGCAGCCTTTTTGTTTTTGTATTGCTGCTACGGCTACCAAGTGCCGGGAGCTGGCTTTGCCTCATGAAAGTCCAAAGGAACAATAGGGTAGCAGCGGTAAAAAGGGTCAGCTTTCTTTTTTCTCATGCTGCGCGCTACCTCGTTGTTTTCCGTTGCGTCGCTGCGTGAAACGCTCCTTTTCGTCTGCCTTCTATAGTGGCTGTCATTGGCGTATGTCTTTTTTTTATCGGGGAGGGTATCTTGTTTATACAGCGTCTTTGCACCACTCTGCGCCATTGCGGGCTACCCTTTAGCAAGTGCTTAAAAAATATTTTGTCAGAAGATTTGGAGAAGTGGTAGCGGGTAGATTATCTTTGCACTCCCAACGACGGAAAGGCGGTTAGAAACGCCGGAACGAAAGGAGGGGATAAGTTCTTTAGTTGCAGTTATTTCGGCCATAAAAGCATCGGTTTTCAGCCTTTCGTTTCGAGAGAAAAAAAGTTTGAAAAAAGATTTGGCAGGAAAGC